>JACCDX010860636.1_pt1 | contig 77352 bp, 77 predicted proteins | sample 7449681 | NCBI WGS metagenome assembly JACCDX01 (sample SAMN15323450, study PRJNA562643) | freshwater metagenome | isolation source: river surface water | place: USA:Blue River Watershed | collected 2017-08-18 | reverse complement strand
GCATGGCTTCGCCCTTTTTAATGAAAAACATGAATTTGTTCATGTTTTTATCCAATTTCAATAAATTGAAATTGGCATTAAAAAGCCCTACTTACTCAAAATCCAGCAAATACATTTAAAATTAATGAAATTAATTTTAAATGTATTTGGTATTTTGAGTATACACTTGACCAGTTATAAAACACCTATATTTGCCATTAAGGGCATGAAAAGCCGTATCACAGGCCGTTTGGTTGGGGTAAATGGCAAAGCAGGCCGACCCCGAACCGGACATATTATACATTAATGGCCCAGTTTGTTGTAATTGTTGCAATAATTCGCCAATGGTGGGGTTAAGGGCCACGGCCGGGGCGGTTAAGTCATTTGTCCATTCGCTTGGGTTTGGCGGGCGGGTAAAATGTGTATTTATGGTATAATGTTGGGCAAAATGGCGAAATACATCAGCGGTTATTAAGGGCGAATGCGGGTATGCCAGCAAAATATGATTGTATTTTTGGGGAAGCATTATCGGTTTAATAATCTCGCCCACCCCCAAACATTGGGCCGGTTGTTGGTTGTAACAAAATGGGCCATCAGCCCCAATTTGGCCGGCAATGTCATAACAAACTTCGGCCGGTATGGCCCATAAATTGGCCAAAAAACGCAAAACGGCACAGGCCTGGGCCGTGGCCCCACCCAAACCGGCCCCCACCGGAACCATTTTTTCAACATGAATTTTATATGGAAATACCTTATTTGCCCAATTTTCGCATAATTTGATGGTTTTTATGACAATATTGTCGGTATTAACTATATTTTGTGGGGCAAATTCGCCCACGCATTGGTAAATGGGGCGGGTATTGTCGTCCAATAATGTTATTATATCGCCCAATTTTATGCTGATATTTATCATGTCCAATTGGTGGTAACCATTGTCATAACGGCCAATAATATTCAGGGCCAAATTAATTTTTGCGTGGGCGGTGGTTTGGTGGATAATCGCCATTAGTCTTTGATAAATTTACCACCCAAAGCCGTGGCAATTTCCACCGCGCGTTTGGCATTCACCGTGTAATCCTTCTTGGGGGCACCGGCCGGGTTTAATTCCAAGGTGCTATATTGCTTGCCATTATCCATGGTAACTTTTTTATTCAACGGGGATCCTTTACCAATCATGTTAAATATCAAGTTTCAATGAAGTTTTTTAATTTTTTGGCGCGGGTGGGGTGCTTTAATTTACGCAATGCCTTGGCCTCAATTTGCCGAATGCGTTCGCGGGTTACATTAAATTGTTTGCCCACTTCCTCCAAAGTATGGTCGCGGGCCATGCCAATGCCAAAACGCATACGCAAAACCCGTTCTTCACGCGGGGTCAGGGTGGAAAGCACGCGGGTGGTGGTATCGCGCAGGTTGGTTTGAATGGTGGCATCCAGCGGTTGCAGGCTGTTTTTATCCTCTATAAAATCGCCCAAATGTGAATCCTCCTCATCGCCCACCGGTGTTTCCAACGAAATGGGTTCCTTGGCAATTTTTAATACTTTTTTCACTTTATCAAGGGGCATACGTAATTTTTCGGCCAATTCCTCGGGGGTGGGTTCGCGCCCAATTTCATGCATCATCTGGCGCGAAGTGCGCACCAATTTGTTGATGGTTTCAATCATATGGACAGGTATGCGAATGGTGCGCGCTTGGTCGGCAATGGAACGGGTGATTGCCTGACGAATCCACCAGGTGGCGTAGGTGGAAAATTTATATCCACGGCGATATTCAAATTTTTCCACCGCCTTCATCAGGCCAATATTGCCCTCCTGAATTAAATCTAAAAATTGCAGGCCGCGGTTGGTGTATTTTTTGGCAATACTAATCACCAAACGCAAATTGGCCTCTATCATTTCCTTCTTGGCGCGGTTAGATTCGCGTTCGCCCTGTTGCACCATTTCCACATTGGAACGAAATTCAAAAATGGGCATACCCACTTCGGTTTTAATATCGTCAATTTCCATCAAATGGGCCTTAATGGCCTTGGAATTATTTTTGCAAAAATGCGCCCACTGGTCAGACTGCTTCATAACCCCGGCCAACCAACGTTCATTCAAATCCTTGCCCTGATAACTGCCAACAAATTCGTTGCGGTCAACGCCGCTTTGGCGGGCAAGTGTCAATATATTGCCCTCTATCGCGATTAATTTTTTATGGGTTGCATATAAATTGGCAATTAATTCGTCAATGCGGTTGTTGTTTATATATAAATTTTTCTTTATATATTCAATTAATGCATTGCGGTGGGTTTCGTAAGCCTTCTTGGTTTGCGGGTTGATGGGTGTATCCGAAGTCAGGGCCTTGATACGTTTTTCCTGAAATTCCCTAAATTTGGTATATTTTACTTTAATTTCGTTAAAAATTTCAATGATTTGCGGTTTTATTTGGTTTTCCTTGTTGGAAAGCGAAATATTGCCCTCGTGGTCTTCGTCATCAAATTCATATTCGTCAATTTCCGGTTCCACAAATTCCTCGGCCATACCGGAAAATATTTTTTCCTCGCCCTCGGCATGTTGAATTTGTGCGTCCAAATCAACAATATCGCGCAATAACATGGTGTTATCGTCCAATTTGTCCGAATATTCCAAAATGGCCTGCATGGTCAAGGGTGATTCGCACAGGGCGCGAATCATTTTCAACCGGCCGGCCTCTATGCGTTTGGCAATGGCCACTTCGCCCTCACGCGTTAACATTTCAACCTGACCCATTTCACGCAAATACAGGCGTACTGGGTCATCGGTGCGTGAAACCTCGGCATCGGTGATATTACCGGCATCATCACCATAATGAATTTCCTCAATAGTATCGGGAATTTCCTGTGTGGGTATGTCCTTCTCGGAATCGTATAATTCAATATTATTATCGGCAAACAGAGTCATTAATTCCTCTATTTGTTCGGGGGTAATTTTTATTTTGCTGGTGGCAGTTATTACCTCATCATTCAGTATATAACCCTTTTTTTTGCCCTTTTTAATTAATTTTTCACTAATTTGCTGGAACTCAAATTCGTCCTGCTTGGGGTGGGCAATGGTTTCATCGTCCCCTGTGCCGGCCTCGCCATTGGTTATTTCAGCCGTTTCCTTGTTCTTGAATTTGTGGGAAGCACCGCGTTTGGAATTGACAGAATTTTTTTTCACAGAATTTTTATTTGTGGCCATATTTTCATACCTTAATTATATCGGGAAACCCCCGCTTATCAGATTCATTTTAAAAATGCAAGTGTTAATCTTGAAATACCATACAAAATGAAAATCAATAATTTTACTCATTTGAATAGCCATTTGAAAATAATTTTTATTATTGTCATTGGTGGCGAATCGTATTTTAATCTGCTTGATTGAAAAATATGGAATAATTACTATGACTTCAATAAAATGTTTGGTATGTTCGCATGAAGCCAGTATTTTTGGCGCAGTTGATTTTTATAATCAATGTAATAATTTGAATGAAAATATTGGTATGAATAATAAAAAAATTGATTATTATTATTGCTATTATTGCCATTTTATGTTTGCACCCGAAATGTGCAATTGGGGGGCGGGGGAATTTAAGGAAAAAATTTACAATGAACATTACCATATAGTTGACCCGCATTCTGTAAGTTTTAGGGCTAACCATAACCAAACAATGATAATGAATAATTTTCCACATTTAAAATCTGATATAAAGCATTGCGATTATGGTGCGGGAAATGGCTTATTATCTCAATTATTGAGGGATTCAGGCTATGTTTCAAAGGCATTTGATCCATTTTATGGGGTTAATGAAATTTCGGCTGGTGAGAAATTTAACCTGATAACCGCATTTGAGGTATTTGAACATCACCCCCGTCCCCATGAATTATTTACGAATATATTTAATTTATGCGAAGATGAATGTTTGATTTTTGCAACTACCTTAACCAGTGATAATTATCTAGAAACCGATGGCATAAATTGGCAATATTTATTACCCCGTAATGGCCATGTTTCCATATATTCGCGCTTAACTTTATCGGCCATAGCAAGGCATTATAATTATGAATTTTTAAGCGTTAATGAGCTTAGCCATTTATTTTTTAAAACCATACCAAATTTTGCCAAACATATCATTGCAACCCCCAATTAATATTGGATAATTTCAATGCACCCAGTGACACATTAACCTAAAACCAATTTCTAACCGCCATGGGTGGGTTTGGTATTGGGGTAATAAATATTAAAAGTAAGAAGGGAAAGGCCAGCACAAAGCAATATAACCTTGCAGTTAGCAAGTGAATAAGGATAGCAACTTGCAAAGCACCATTTTACCCACCCTTTGCGGGGGGGGGGCTTAATATGGAATGGAAGCACATTTTTAAATTGGACAATGTGTTAAGTTAATAATAGCCCGAAATATTACCATCAAAAATTAAAATAAAATGAAGAAAAGTCGCTAATGGCCACTTAAAAAATGCTTGCTTTTTTGTGGGTAATCGCTTATCAAGCGGGTAATGGGAATTTAGCTCAGCGGAAGAGCGTCTCGTTTACACCGAGAGGGTCAGGGGTTCGACTCCCTTAATTCCCACCATTTAATATTCAAAACGCGCTTCATTACCCCCATTTTTGCAACCATAAATAAAAACTTGAAATGTGGGAATTTATTTGTTAATAACCAATCTTATTTCATAACAAGCGAGGATAAATGGCACAAAATAATGACCTTGAATTCATCAGTGCGCTGGCCGACATAATGCAAAATACCGGTTTAACCAAAATATCGGTCAAAAAAAAGGAATGTGAAATTGAAATGGCGCGTGAAATTCATGCACCACAAATGGCATACTCACCCCAACCCCATATAATGCACCATGCACCGGTAACGGCCCCCCAACCGGCGGGCGATGCACCGGTGGTGGCCAAAACCCATACCGGCACCATTGTTAAATCGCCGGTGGTGGGCACGGTATATTTGCAACCCAAACCGGGCGAACCGGCATATATTAAAATTGGCGACAAGGTAACCGAGGGGCAAATTTTAATGATAGTGGAGGCCATGAAGGTTATGAACCCCATCACCTCCGCCAAGGCCGGTGTGGTGATGGACATATTGGTTGACGACACCGACCCGGTGCAATTTGACCAACCATTGGCGGTTATTGAATAATGTTTAACCGCATATTAATTGCCAATCGTGGCGAGATTGCCCTGCGGTTATTGCGCACATTTCGTGAAATGGGCATTGAAACGGTGATGGTATATTCCACCGCCGATGCCGATTCTAAACCGGTTAAATTGGCCGACCAATCTATTTGTATTGGCCCGCCACAGGCCAAGGGTTCGTATTTGAATATTCCGTCCATATTATCGGCCGCCCAGATAGCCGACGTGGACGCGATTCACCCCGGCATTGGTTTTTTATCGGAAAATGCCGATTTTGCTGAATCATGCGAATTAAATGGTTTTACCTTTATTGGCCCGGTTTCGGACCATATAAAATGCATGGGCGACAAAATTCAGGCCAAAATTACGGCCGAGGAATTGGGCTTGCCAACCATTCCCGGTTTCAAGGGCGATATACCCGATATTGCCACCGCCAAAAAAATTGCCAAGGAAATTGGCTTCCCCATTATATTAAAGGCCGCATCAGGCGGTGGGGGCAGGGGTATGAAAATTGCCCAAAATGACGAGGAATTAGAGAAAAATTTTGATATTTGCCGTTCCGAGGCCTTGGCCGCATTTGGTGACGAACGGGTTTATATGGAAAAATACCTGCAAAAACCCCGGCATATTGAAATTCAAATATTGGGTGATGGTAACGGCAATGCGTGGCATTTTTTTGAACGCGATTGTTCGGTGCAACGCCGGCATCAAAAGGTGGTGGAGGAATGCCCATCACCGGCTTTAAATCACGAAATTCGCCAAAAAATATGCGAAACTTCGGTGCGGGCCATGAAAAAAATGGGTTACCGCGGGGTGGGCACATTAGAATTTTTATACGAAAATGGCCAATTTTATTTTATTGAAATGAATACACGGCTACAGGTGGAACATACCATTACCGAAATGATAACCGGTTTTAATTTGGTGGAATTGCAATTGCGGGTGGCCGCCGGCGAAAAATTGCAATTGGAACAAAAAAATATTGTCATTCGCGGTTCGGCCATTGAATGCCGGATAAATGCCGAACACCCCGAAACTTTTCAACCATCGCCCGGGGTGATTAAATTATTCCATACGCCCGGGGGTTATGGGGTGCGTATTGACAGCCATGTTTACAGCGGTTATTCCATACCCCCATATTACGATAGCTTAATAGCCAAGTTAATTGTGCATGGCGATACACGCCAGATGGCCATTAATCGTTCGCTACGCGCGTTAAGTGAATTTGTGATAGACGGGGTTAATTCGTTAATTCCATTGCATAAACGCATTTTAACCCATAAACAATTTCAATCGGGTGATTACGACAACCATTGGTTGGAAAATTATCTTGCCCAAAAATAATGATTTTTGTTGTATTAGCCGCCATATTATTTTCATTAAAGGGTATTTTTGCCAAAATTTTATATGCCAGCGGAATGAGCATAACCCTGTTATTGGTTTGGCGTTTGTGGTTGGCGTTGGTTATTTTTGCCATACCTATGTTTTATAACAAACATTTTTATCGCCTGTCATTTCATAAAATAAAATTATCATTATTGGTTGGGGTGTTTTTTTATATATCCACCATTACTGACTTTAACGCATTATATTATATACCAGCCAATATTGAACGCATGATATTATTTACATACCCAATGTTTATATTAATTATTTCGGCCATTTTTATTAAACGCCCTATCAGCAACCGGCAATGGGCGGTTTTGGGGGCGGCACAAATTGGCTTAATTTTATTATTAAACCCATTGCAAGGTGCATTACTCTATGATATTGTGGGGGTGCTATCGGCCTTGGCCGCGGCAATAACTTACGGAAGTGGTTGGTTAATCGGGCAAAAATCAATGGAAAATATAACCCCAAACGAACATAATTTTTGGTTTAATGCGGTTTCCAGTATGTTAATATTGGGGCAATTTGTGGCCACGGGCGGTGATATGCCACAATTATTATCACCCACCCCTGAACAATTTGTTTATTTGGCCTTAATGGCGGTGTTTTGCACGGTGATTCCATTTTATTTTTTGTCTATCGGCATCAAAAAAATTGGTTCGGAACAGGCGGGTATTGTCTCCATGGCCGGGCCGGTGTCTACCTTGGTCTTAACTTATTATCTATTGGGCGAAACATTGGAAATGGTGCAAATAATTGGGGCGGGTATTATATTACTCTCTATTGCCAGCCTGTCCATAAAGGGTAAAAGGGTTAAAATATCATGAATATGTTGGTGCATTATCAATATTTATGGGGGGTGGCCGGTGGCCTGCTGACATTTTTGGTGGCCTTATTTATTATTGGCAATGCCAAAACATTAAAATTGGTAAAAAAAATAAACGAACGCGATTCGCATAAAACCCCAACACCGCGCGGGGCCGGTATTGGTTTTGCGGTTCTAAGCCTTGTTCTATTATATACCGATTACGCCATAACCGGTGAATCAACCATTTTATGGGGCATAGTGGCATTGGTTATCTTAACCCTGTTGGGGTTATTGGACGATTTATACGAATTATCGGCCGAATTGAAATTATATTTTATGATATTTGTGGTCAGCATTTTAATTGCCCAATACCCGAACGATTATGTGGTGGTGGGCGGGACCCAATGGTATTTAACCAAAATTGGTTCAATGGGTTTTATGTTATTTTTGGCTTTATGGTGGGTTAATTTGTATAATTTTATGGACGGCATCAACGGCATTGCCATTATACAGGCATTAAGCATGATTGCTATTTTATGGTTTTTGCATTATATAAACCCCTTGCCATATAACGAATTATATAATGCCAATTTGTTGGTTGTTTTTATGGGCCTGTTGCCCATTTTATGGTTAAATTTGCGTGGGCGGATATTCTTGGGCGATGTTGGTTCGTTAAGTTTGGGTTTGATGATGGCATTTTTGGTTATTGGTTTTACCAATGATTTGGTTATTTGGGCCATTTTGCCGGCCGTTTTTTGGGTTGATGCATCATTGGTGTTAATCAGGCGTATTTTGCGCCGGCAAAACCCCATGGATGCGCATCGTTCGCATACTTTTCAAATTTTATCGCGCCAATGGGCCAGCCATGCCAAGGTTTCGCTTGCGGTGGGGGCGTATAATATTTTTTATATTTTGCCCGTTTTATTATTCAATAATATGTATCCACAATTTTGGATAATATGGGTTGCAATGGCCATTGGCCCGATTTTTATAATTGGGGTAAAACGGGGGGCAGGGGTCAATGATAACTAATTTTTCATCATTGCGTTATTTGTCTATCCGGCAAAAAATTATTATTACCAATGGGGTTGATTGCATATTAATGTATATTGCCTTGGCATTGGCCATTTATACCCAACCATTGCAATGGTATGATTATAACCCCGATGACTACCTTATATATATAATGATAGCCCCAATTGGCCTATATGCCTGCCATATAACCGGCCATTACCGCACGGTTTTGCAACATTTGGGTTATTCTAACATTGTGGCCGCATTAAAGGGGTTAACATTGGGGGCCTTAATTTGGGGTTTTTCGGCCGAATTATTAAACCAAATAACCAACCAACAAAAATTACCATTTATTATACCGGTATTATATTTGGCATATATTTGTGCCATGATAATTGGCATTAGGTATTTGGCCCGTTATTGTATTTATTACGAACAAAGCCAAACAACCACCAGCCGTAAACCGGTGGTTATTCATGGCACGCGTGAGGCCGGTGTGCAATTAATACAGGCACTAATGAAACATAGTGAATTGATTCCGGTTGCAGTTATCAGTTCAACCCCCGACCGCATTGGCCGTAATTTGATGGGTTTGCGTATTTATGGCATGAATGATTTGGAATTTGTTTTCAAAAATTATGGGGTCAAGGAGATGATTCTGACGCGTGGGGGCATTACCGATAGTGAAAAACAAAAAATATTTCGCGCCGTGGCCAATTTTGATGTGCAATTGCGCACTTTGCCCTCGCTTACCGATGTTGCTTCGGGCAAATATATTGTTGATTATATTAAAAATGTTGATGTTATTGATTTATTGGGCCGTTCCAAGGTGCAATCTAGCAATGGCACATTGGACAAGGCAATTAATGGTAACCGCATATTAATTACCGGTGGGGGCGGTTCCATTGGTTCCGAATTGGCCATACAAATTTCAGGGTATAAGCCCAAAATTGTGGTCATATTTGAACAATCGGAATTACATTATTACGATATTGAACGGCAATTATTAAAACGCGGTGTCAAAAATTTTGTGGTTATTTTGGGGACTATCTTAGACAAACAACGCATAGACGAGGTTATAACCAAATATAATATTAATATAATATACCATGCCGCCGCCTTAAAACATGTTCCCATTGCCGAGTGCAACCCCATAGAAACCGCCAAGGTGAATATATTAGGCACACTGAATTTATTGGAATGCGCCAGCGAACATAAAATTGAACGATTGGTTTTAATTTCAACCGACAAGGCGGTGCGCCCCACCAATTTGATGGGGGCATCCAAACGATTTGCCGAGATTTTATTGCAATATTACCAAGAATTATACCCCGAAACCATTTTTACTGCGGTGCGTTTTGGTAATGTTTTGGGCACTTCGGGTTCGGTTGTGCCATTATTTCGCGAGCAAATTAAGGCCGGTGGCCCCATTACCATTACCCACCCCGATGTCACCCGTTATTTTATGGCGGTAGACGAGGCGGTGGAATTGGTTTTACAGGCCGGTTATATGGCCAAGGGCGGTGAAGTTTTTCTGTTGGATATGGGTAAGCCCGTCAAGGTTTATGATATGGCGGTTAATATGATTCGCCTGTCGGGGCAAAGTTTAAAATCGCCCGAAAATACGGGGGGCGATATTGAAATTCAATTTACCGGCCTGCGCCCGGGGGAAAAATTATTTGAAGAATTATTGATAGATGCCAGCACGGCCGAACCAACCAGCCACCCCAAAATTTCGCGGGCCAAGGATTCCAGCGTGCCGGCAAATTTGGCAAAAAAATGGCTTGCACAAATTAAAAAATTCATTCATAACCAAAAAGCAGATGAATTGAAAAATTTGTTAATTCAAATAAGTTTTTATAACGAGGTAAAAAATTAACATGGTAAAAACCGCTTTAATTACCGGAATTACCGGCCAGGATGGGTCTTATTTGGCCGAGATTTTGTTGGAAAAGGGTTATGTTGTGCATGGCATTAAACGGCGCACGTCCTTATTTAATACCATGCGGATTGACCATTTGTTTGACAACCCCAATTTTAAACTGCACCATGGCGACATGACCGATTCGTCTTCGTTAATTCATATTATGTCGCGCACCGCCCCGAACGAAATTTACAATTTGGCGGCCCAAAGCCATGTTGCGGTTTCGTTTGAGGAACCCGAATATACCGCCAATTCCGATGGTATGGGCACCCTGCGTATTTTGGAGGCCATGCGCACATTAAATATGGAACGGCAATGCCGTTTTTATCAGGCATCCACATCAGAATTATATGGCAAGGTTTTGGAAACCCCCCAAACCGAAAAAACCCCATTTTACCCGCGTTCCCCCTACGCATCGGCCAAAATTTATGCCTATTGGATAACCGTGAATTACCGCGAATCCTATAATATGTTTGCCAGTAATGGTATATTATTCAACCATGAATCCCCCCGGCGGGGCGAAACATTTGTTACACGCAAAATAACCCGTTCCTTGGCCCGCATAAAATTGGGGTTGGAACAATGCCTGCATTTGGGCAATATTCATGCCCTGCGCGATTGGGGGCACGCGCGTGATTATTGTTATGCCCAATGGCTTATTTTGCAACATAACACCCCCGATGACTTTGTTATTGCCACCGGCAAACAATATAGCGTAAAACATTTTGTTGATTGTGTGGCCAAAGAATTGGGTTTAAAATTGCATTGGCAGGGCGAGGGTTTAAATGAACATGCGGTTGATGACAAGGGCATAAAACGCGTGGCCATAAGCCCGCGTTATTTTCGGCCGAACGAGGTTGAAACCCTGTTGGGTGATGCAACCAAGGCCAAAAAAATACTGGGTTGGCAGGCCACCACCCCATTTGAACAATTGGTTAGCGAAATGGCCCGGGCTGATTATGACGAAGCAAAGGCATTGGGCAAATGAGCAGAAATAACGGCCCGCGCCCCCCCACAAACCGGCAATTGGCGGTGGGCGAATTGATTCGCGGGGCATTGGCCCGTATATTGGTGCAATCGCCCCCCAATGATACACATTTTCAGGGTAAATTAATTACTATAACCCAAGTCAGCCCCAGCCCGGATTTGCGTTCGGCCAAGGTGTTTATAGTGGCACAGGGGCACGAGGAAGACCATGCATTTATTAAATCGCTTAATCATGCGGCTTCGTATTTCAGGCGCGAAATGGCCGGTATGGTGGATTTGAAATTTTTACCCAGTTTACGTTTTTACCCCGATTTATCATTCGCCAATGGCGATAAAATTGGGAAAATTTTGCTAAATATTAAACAACAGGAGATATTATGAACGAACCAATCAGGGGCAGACGCGAACGTAACCGCAACGATGTTAACAAATGGATGGGCGAACGAAATGCCCCATTGATGGTGAAAAATACTTATCCGCGCCTGCGACTTGTTTCGGATGATGAATTGGAAAATATTCATTTAAAATCGTTGGAGGTTTTGGAAGAAACCGGAATGGAGGTATTATTACCCGAGGCCCGCGAATATTTGCGTAAAGCCGGCCTAGCATCGGCCAAGGCGGATAGAGATTTGGTGAAATTTGACCGCAATTTTATTTTGGACCATATTAAACATGCCCCGCGTGAATTTACCCTGCACGCCCGCAACCCATTGCGCAATGTGAATATTGGTGGCGATAATTTGGTTTTTGCTTCGGTGGCTTCGGCCCCCTACGCTGGTGATTCGGTTGGTGGGCGGCGGCGCGGCAACCACGAGGATTACCGCAAATTTTTGAAATTGGTGCAATCGTTCGGTATATTGCATACCAACAGCGGTTACCCGTGCGAACCCACCGATATACCCCCCAATTTGCGCCATTTGGAATGTATTCGCGACCAATTATTATTAACCGATAAAGTGGCCAAATGTTATGTTTTGGGCAAATACCGCAATTTGGATGCCATTGAAATGGTGCGCATAGCTCGCGGTGTTAGCACCGAACAATTGCACCGCGAACCTTCGTTATTAACCGTGGTTAATACCAATTCGCCATTAAAATTGGACAACCCGATGAGCAAGGGCATTATTGAAATGGCCAAGGCTGGGCAAGTAAGCATTATTACCCCATTTACTTTGGCCGGGGCCATGGCACCGGTTACCATTGCCGGTGCATTGGTTTTACAAAATGCCGAGGCTTTGGTGGGCATAACTTTATCACAAGTGGTGAAAAAAGGGGCACCCATTATGTATGGTGGCTTTACCAGCACCGTGGATATGAAATCAGGTGCCCCCAGCTTTGGCACCCCCGGCCATATGCAGGCCACGGTGGTGGGCGGGCAATTGGCACGGCGTTATGGGTTTCCCTATCGTTCCTCCAACACCAATGCCAGCTGTGCGGTTGATTCGCAATCAGCCTACGAATCGGTGTTTTCATTATGGGCCGCCATTATGGGCGGGTGCAATTATATGCTCCATAGTGCCGGTTGGTTAGAGGGCGGATTGGTTGCCAATTTTGAAAAATTTATGATAGATGTTGATAATTTATATATGGTTGCCGATTTTTTGAAACCATTTGCCATGCAAGATGACGATTACGGCAAGGAAGCGATAGCCGATGTGGGCCCGGGTGGGCATTTCTTTGGCACCATGCACACCCAAAGCCGGTATAAAAATGCCTTTTACAGCCCCATGATTTCTGATTGGCGCAATATTGGCCAATGGACCGAGGCCGGAAGCCCGAATGCGCTAACCCGCGCAGGCGAATTATACCCCAAATTTTTGGAAATGTATGAACAACCCGCCATAGACCAAGCGATAAGCGATGAATTGAATGAATATGTCGCCAAACGCATTGAAGAGGGCGGTGCCGATGATAGGGTGATTTAAAATTTATTGACAATTTTTGATGATTGGCATAAATTTTGCATAAAAAAATCTTTAAATATAACTTAAAATATGGTAAATGATAGACTCTGGTAAAATGGAGTTAAAAATGCGTCGACTGAATCAAAATCAAAAAAACAGCTTGTCTGATATATTCAATAATCTTTTTGTCGCATGCGTGGCGGGTTTAGCGACTGGAATATTGGGTTATTTTGAATTTATAAATTTATATGACCCAGTATTATTGGCACTGGTTAGTATTATGCTTTTTTTTGGTAGCCTGTGGCTAAGGAAAGACAATTAATTGAATTCAATTTTTTTTGTTTTTTCTGCCATTGAATCGGTAATTTTTACATAACCCAAAACCAAGATTATAAAGCCCAAAAGGCCAATTAAAAACCATGTTAAATTTGTCATTGCAAATCCTTTTTTAATTTGATTAACATGATTATACCATTATAATCGATTCAATGCAATGTCAATATTTCTGTTAATTTTATTCTCAAAACTGCACGGTAAAACTCAACCATTCAAAAGGTAATAAATCTATCAAAAATGCCTCCACATATTTTAAATAACCAAACATTATTAATAAACCATATATTATTAATATGATACCCATGGCAAAATTAATTAACCAAGTGCGTTGTAATATGCCATGAAAATATTTACCCATTAAATATTTGCCACTATATGCCACCAACAAAATGGGCAGGCTGGCCCCCATAATAAAGGGGAACAGAACACCGGCAGTAATTTTAAATACCTCGCTGTCAAAATTGGCCACTGTTAAAATAAATAATGCTTCGCCCAATATGGGGCCTGAACATGGCGACCATATAATACCCAATAAGCCACCCAATATCACAAAATTAAGCGGGCGATCCAATGGCAGTTTTTTTGACATATTATTGGTGAAATTTGCTAACCCCGACAGGCTTAGGCTTAAATATTTGGCCAAGGCGGGTATGACCATCATAATACCAAAAATAATAATAAATATGGACGATATATGTTGCACAACACGTGGGTCAACCACCACATATTTTAATAATTGGGCCATAATATAACTGGTTATTATATAAGTAATACTTAAACCAATACACATATAAATGGGCCCATATTTGTTATTGTTCATTATATTTACAATTATAATTGGCAATAACGGCAAAACACAGGGATTTACCGATGTTAACAGGCCGGCCAAGAAGCTAAATAAAAATTCCATTATTTCAACAGGCCCCCGTTTGGGCTGGTTTGCCCCTGTAATTGGGCAATTAACTTATCCGGAATGGTAATACCAACCGAACGGCTATATTCCTTGCCATTTTTTAAACCCAACACAAAAGATTGCGATGGAACTAAGTAATCCTTTTTCAATTGCAATTCCGTATCGTTATTGGCCACCAATATAACCGATTTAATATTTTTGCCCATATTGGGGTCAGCCATCAATTTGTTAAAAATTTGTTCCTGCGAACGGCAGGTTGGGCACCAATCAGAAAAAAAATGTATGAAATATAATTCACCACTTTTGTCCATTTTTTCCTTTAAATCATAACTGAATGGTTTTAATTCCAATGCCATGGCCCCAAAAAAACCATATAGCAAACCCAATAAAATATAGATTATTTTCATTTTTTGTCCCCTGCTATTTGTATTTTCATCGTAATATCCTTAATTTGCCGAAATTTTTTCTGCCAATTCCTTAGAATCTAAAAAATTCTTCTTGGCAGAAATTTCAAAATATTTTTTGGCCTTGGCCAAATCCTTGGGCACACCATCACCGGTATAATAAATCATGGCCCGGTTATAATTGGTTATGGCGTTTGTAGCAACCCCGGGTAAATCGTAATATTCCAATGCTTTATTGATATCGCGGGGTGTTTCTTCGCCATTGCGATAAATATTGGCCACCATAATAATTGCCTCTAACGAACCAGCGTGGGCGGCCCTGTCATAATATTCTATGGCCTTGGTAATATTGCGGTGCAGGCCGTTCAAACCCATATAATATGCCAACGCAATTTTATAACCCGAACGGGCCGAACCATGGTTAAATGCCTGTTCGTATAGGTTTAAATCAACCTTTTTGTCATTATACACCGATTTGTTATTTTCAATCTCGGCCAATATTTCCATGGCATCGGGGTTTTTATTATGGGCCATTTCGGTAATTTGTTGCAATAATTCAGGTGAATTTTCAATATTTTTTATCAATTTGTCAAATTCGCTATATGTTAAAATTTCAAAATTTTTGGGAATAATCGGCTCACCGGCCACCAAAATATGGGCACTGATAAATAATATAATCAGGTTATAAAATATTTTGTGCAATCTGGCCACCTTGTAATATGGGTATCATAATATGTTTGTTTTATTTAATTGTCAAATAAAATGTATATTTTTATTCAAAAAAATCAAAACAAACTCAATAAAATGCGTTTATTCGGTATGTGGGTAATTTAGCACGGTGTGTTTTTCGCGTTGCCATGCGCCAATTAATTCGCGCAGGGCGGGCAGGGGGAAACCACGCCTTTTATTCATGGAACCAATTTTATACAAATAATGATATTGTTGCAACAGGGTGCGCCATGCCTCCATAATGGTGGTTTTGCGGTCCCAAATATGGGTGGCCTCGCCACCGGCCCCGTTAATTTCAACAATTTTGAAACCACGGCCCTGTTGTAATTCGCGGTAATCCTTAAAACGCACATCAAAACGACCAAAATAAAATTCGTTGGTGTCGGTGGCTATTTGGTCAAACCGGTCGCGCATTTCATTGGTAATATAATCGCGCCCATTGCGAAAAATGGTGCCGCGCGAATGACTGCCCGTGAATGCCAAACGGAATAATTGGCCGGCCGGAATGACATCGTTCAGGCGGTGTTCGTGCCGTTTCAAATAAACATGGTTAATTTCCTTTGCGCGGTAATCGTTCATTATCAATTCATACAGGGTCGATTTACCATCACCGGTTACAAATGGGAAGTATTTCAGGGTTAAGGAAAAAATAATCCCCTGTTTTTGCCCGGGCATTCTTATATAAAATACCCCGGCCTCGCCCTCAAATGGCACCAATTCCTGTAATAAAATGGCCGCCCCAATGGGGAAGTTGTCTATATATTGGCGCAATTGTTCGCCATCGCGCACTATTTGCACACCAACCCCCCGGCAACCCATATCGGGTTTGGCAATCATTGGGTATTGCAAATTGGCTTTTTTAATAGTTTTTTCGGCCAATTCAAGGTCATGTTGGGTATTTTCGGTGCGGGGCAATTGGGCAAAATTGGCCACAAAACCCCGTGAATCACCCTTCACCTGCGATAATACCTCGGCCTTGGATTCACCCACCCAACCACCCAATGGAAAGCCCGGGTTGGCCAAGCAGGGCAGGGTAATACCCCCATATTTACACGACCACCATGCCGAAGCCACCACCACCGGTATGTAAAATAACCGGCCGGTCATAAATTCAAACCAGCTTATCGCCGGGCCCGATGGGTCAAACGGGGGCATACCTACGTGTTTTTCCTTGCCATCAAATGTGGGGTTGATGGTGTTATTAATGGCATTTTTATCGTTTGTGTCTAAATATATCATGGTTTATCCCTATGGTTTATCCCTATTGTTTATCTTTGTGGTGAAAATGCATAATCTTGTCCAAATCGCCCTTGTGGTCGTGCACAAATTGTTTGGAACGCGAAAAGGCGGCCTTTAATATGCGGGGCAGAATTATTATCATAATTACCGCCACAAATGCAATAACCCAACGCCACCATCCCAATTCGTCCCAAAATTTTTCGCCAAATTTCAGGGTCAAGTAAAATAAACCCCCAGTCCATAATGACCCGGCCCCACCGGTTGCAATAAAAAACTTCCAAAAACTTAACCCAAAAAAACCACAGGCCGAATAAGTGGGAAGGCGCATACCGGGCAAAAAACGTGCGGCAATAACCGAGGATACCATATTTTTTTCTAACCAATTTTTGGCATCCTTGACCCCGTTTTTGTCTAAAAAACTGCGGGCCCATTGGTTGTGCAGGGCCAATTTTCCCAATAAAAACAAACCCACATCACCGGCAATTATACCCACATAAACCGCCAATAAAGCCAATTGCCACGAAATTTTACCCTCTAAAACCAAAATGGCGGCTGAAATTGTTGATACATCCTCCAAAATAAAGGTGCTTATCGCCAAATAAATGGCAATAAAAAATGGGCTGTCAAAACCGCCCTGTAAATGCGTTAAAAATTCAACTTCCATTGCTTTGGGTTATCCTTTGTAATGCCTGAATCATTGAATCATAGCTGTTCCATACAATAAAATGGTTTTGCCCGGGCAATTCCATGGTTTGTATTTGGGCGTTAACCATATTTTTTTGCATAAATGCAACATTTTCAAATGGCACCAAATTATCCTTGGTTCCATGAATAATGCTAATTTTTTGGGTTATTTGCGGTAATTCGCCCTGCAAAATTTCCAACTCGCCCTTTAAACCCATTAATTCACGGTTGGAATTATCCAAATTTTTGGGTAAAATCCAACGAAATGGCGGGTATAGGCCGAGCGGTTGCATGATATGAATTTTTTCCAACCCCGGGTCTAACGAACCGGCGGCAATGACCGCCCCCTGTATTTTTTGGCCATATAAAACCAATGCCTTGGCCACTATTGGTCCGCCCAAACTATGGCCAACCACAAAATTGTCATTATCGCCCAATAATGAACCAACCGCCCGCGCCTGTAATGCAAGAGGTATAATGGGTTGGTTTATACTTTGGCCAAAACCCGGGCGGTCAATGGCAATATAATAATAACCATCGGGCACGTGCATTAAATAATCCACCCAACCATCGGCCGAACCCGGGGTGCCATGCACAAAAATAACCCGTTTACCCCGTTCATCACCCATTGCCAAATAAGAAACTTGGCCCACCCCGTCAACATCTATAAATTTGCGGGGTATTTTGCTTATATCCTCGGGCTTGGTGGTGGGTTTGGGTATATCCATACAACCCACCAAGCCAAAAATTATCATCATAATGGCGTGGGCAGGGGGTAAGATAAAATATTTATGGTTGCTCATTCACCCCCCCAACGCCTGCCTGCGGGTTTGGAACGCCACCCCTTCAAAAGCGTAGGCCAAGCATTCGGCAATATTGGACGCATGGTCGCCAATGCGTTCCATATTTTTTGCCATCATCAGGCTTTGCATAGTGGCGGTGATGTTGCTTTTATCCTCCATCATATAGGTCAAAGAGGTGCGGTAAAAATTTTGATATAAACTATCAATAATTTTATCCTCCTTAATGATATTACGGGCATTTTTATCGGTGGAATTTTTAATGTCATCGCGCATTTCGGTTAACATATTCAATAATTCCTTGGCTATCACATATAATTGCGGGGCATTAATTTGTTGCAAATTATAGCCGTCGTCCAGCATATTTAAGGTTTTTGATGCATTTCCACGAATATAATCGCCAATGCGTTCCAACGAACCCGACATACGAATGGCGGCAATTATCATACGCAAATCATCGCCCACCGGTTGCCAACGCGCTATCATATGGACGCAATTTTCGTTAATTTGAATTTCCAAATCATCGCAAATCATATCGGCCTCGCGCACCTTGGATAATTGGGCGGCCAATTGTTCCTTGTCGCCCCCGCGCAAAGATTGCGAATAACCCTGAAACATGGCAATCACCCGTTCCGACATGGTTAATAACAAATTTTTTAACCTTTCGTAATCCTCGGCTTCCTTGCGGCGAATATATTGCGATTCATTATTCATTATCCAAACCTGCCTGTTATATAATTGTGGGTTTTTTCCTGTGTGGGTGATTCAAATATTTTATGGGTTGTATCATATTCTATTAAATATCCCAAATGAAAAAATGCGGTATAATCAGAAACGCGCCTAGCCTGAGACATGGAATGGGTAACAATAACAATTGTATAATTTTCGGCCAATTCGGTAATTAAATCCTCTATACGCGCGGTGGCTATCGGGTCCAATGCCGAACATGGTTCGTCCATTAATATTACCTGTGGTTTAATGGCAATGGCGCGGGCAATACATAAACGTTGTTGTTGCCCCCCCGAAAGCGATGTGCCCGGGGTGCGTAATCTGTCCTTGACCTCGTCCCACAGGCTGGCGCGCCTTAACGAATCCTCAACTATCGCATCGCATTCGTGGCGGTCGTTGGCCAAGCCATGAATTTTAACCCCATATGCCACATTATCGTAAATAGATTTGGGAAATGGGTTGGGTTTTTGAAACACCATGCCCACGCGGGCGCGCAATAAAACCACGTCCATCTGGTCATGGTATATATCGTCCCCCTGTAAGCGAATGGAACCGGTGATTTTGCACCCTGAAATAAGGTCGTTCATGCGGTTGAAACAACGTAAAAATGTTGACTTACCGCAACCCGATGGGCCAATAAATGCGGTAACTTGGTTGCGTTTAATATCCATATTAATATCAAACAGGGCCTGTTTGGCCCCATAGAAAACTGACAAGTCTGTGGTTTCAAATATAGTCATCATAACCCTTTTATAAGTTTGTTTCAATAAGTTTTTTCTTCACACTAATCGGTTAAAAAAGCCCTCAAAATGCTCAAATACTTCATGTATTATCCGCTTTTTCGGGCTTTTTTGCCCTCTATTGTTTTGAAAAATTCTTATTGCAACAAACTTTATTATTATTGTTGTATCTGCTAATAACATGATTCGTGGATATGTCAAAATACAAAAACCCTTTTTTTATTGAAAAATGGCGAATTTTATGTTATTCAAATGGCATGAAGAAAATATTAATTATCAATGGGCCAAATTTGAACATGCTGGGCAAACGGCAGGTGGATATTTATGGCCGTGAAACTTTGGACGAAATAATTACCCAATGCCAAACACAGGCCAAACAATATAATATGGCGGTGGAGGGATTTCAGGATAATGTTGAGGGCAATATTGTAACCCGCATTAATCAGGCCTTTGGCCAACAATATCATGGGGTTGTTATTAATGGTGGGGCCTATACGCATACGTCGGTGGCTATCCGTGATGCCTTGGCCATGCTGACCTGCCCGATTATAGAGGTGCATTTAAGCAATATTCACGCCCGTGAGGAATTTCGCCATTTTTCGTATATTTCGGCCATTGCCCGCGCGGTGGTGGTGGGTATGGGCAGTTTTGGTTATATTTCGGCCATACATTATTTGGGCCAATTGCAGGATAAACCATGAAATTTGCCGATATAATTGCACCCATCAGCGAAAAGGAATTTTTTACCAATTATTTTCAAAAAAAACATTTATTGGTGCGTGGAAACCCCGATAAATTTGAAAATATATTCAGTTGGGCCATTTTTAACGATATTTTAAGCAAAACCCAAAATTGGAATGACGGCACATTAAAATTAACCATTGCCGAACAAAATATTCCGCGCGAACAATATTGCCGTTTTGATAGTGACCGCAACCACCGCCCCACGTGGGTGCCATTGGCCGAACGGGTGATGGAACATGTAGGGCGCGGGGCATCGTTGGTTTGTAACGAGGTTGACAGCCTGCACCCGTCCTTGGCCGGGGTGGGCGATGAATTAGAGGCGGTGTTTCAGGCGCGGGTGCAGTCTAATGTTTATTGTTCGCGCCGGGCACGACAGGCATTTAAGGCCCATTATGACACGCATGAAGTTTTTGTTTTCCATGCCGAGGGGCAAAAGAAATGGCATATTTACAAGGGCCGACCCGAAAACCCGATAAATAATGACGCATTCAAAAACCTGTCATTCGCGGAACGGCAAAAAATGGCCGGGCCGGTGATTGACGAATTTACCTTAAATAAGGGTGATTTTTTATATATACCACGCGGGGTTTTTCATGATGCCTTGGCCGATGACGATTACAGCCTGCATATTACATTTGGGGCCAATATGAATTTGGGGGTTGATTTATTAACCCATTTTTTTGAATATATGATGGTGCATAACCCCAATTTTCGCGCTTCTATACCATTAAACCCCAAGGACGATAGGGCGTTTGTTGATATTTTGCGTGGGGAATCGGATAAATTTTGGCAGTCACACATTCCATTGGATATGTTAAAACAAATGCGGGCCACGCGGGGTTTCAAACGCGCCCCCATTAACCTGCCAATGAATATTGATGATGTAGTTTATAAATTAACCGTTGAAAATTTGCAAATTCAAATGGTTAATGGGGTGCGTTCGCTTGCCAATGGGGGGCGGGCCATACCCATACCCCCCCAATATAATGATGCAATGGAATTTTTATTGCGCCATAAACAATGCACCCGCAAGGGTTTAATGAAATATTTATCGGCCGAATCGGCAGAACAATTTATTGCCGATTGCCAAGCGATGAAGATATTATAATGCAAACCGCCTGTGTTATTGGTAACCCGATAGACCACTCCATCAGCCCCTATATCCACCAATTTTGGTTGCATCAATTGGGTATTGATGGGGCATATAACCGCCAATTGGTCAGTGATGACCAATTAAGCGGGTTTATACAGGATATGCCAAAAAATGGATTACAGGGTTGCAATGTTACCCTGCCCCACAAGGTGGCGGTGATGCCATTATGCCATAAATTAACCATTCATGCCAAGCGGGTGGGGGCGGTTAATACAATATGGGTTGATAATGGGGTAATATGGGGCGATAATAGCGATTGGTGGGGTTTTAACCAAAATATTTTGCATAATACGCATTTTAAGAAAATAACCCGCCGTTCGGCCATTATTTTGGGGGCAGGGGGTTCGGCACGGGCGGTGGTCTATGGCTTAATTAAATTGGGTTTTTCACAAATTATATTATTAAACCGCACCATGGAACGCGCCCAAGACATAAAAAAAATATTCCCGCAAATTGTGGTCGATTCATTGGATAAATTTGACAAATATGCCAATATGGCCAATTTTTTGGTTAATTGCACATCGGCCTATATGAATGGCGGGGCCCTGCAATGCGACTTTGCCAAATTGCCGGCCGGTTGCTTGGTGCATGATATTTCGTATAAACCCCTGATTACCCCATTTTTACAGGGGGCCATCAATGCGGGCCTGCCGGTTATTGATGGGCTGGGCATGTTGATTTATCAGGCTATACCCGGGTTTAAAAAATGGTTTTTAGCCGGTGAATTACCCATTATTAAACCCAAAATAACCCAAAAATTCAAAAATTATATTTATAAACGGGCCCTGAAACAACCGATAATATTAGGTTTAACCGGTTCCATTGGTATGGGTAAGAGCACGATAGCCGAAATGGCCCGGCAAATGGGCCTGCCGGTGGTGGATTCGGACGCAATGGTGCATGATATTTACAATAACCCACAGGGGACGGGGTTTCAATTGATTGCCCAAACTTTCCCCGAATCGTTAGAGGGCGGGCAGATAAACCGCGCCAAATTAGGGGCGGCAGTTTTTGCCAACCGCGAAAAATTACAAAGATTGGAAGCCATATTACACCCGATTTTGCGCCAAAAACGCAACGATATGGTGGCGCAATATGCCAACCAACCGATAATTCTATTTGATGTGCCATTATTATTTGAACGGGCGATTGATAAAGAATGCGATTTTACCATGGTGGTCAGTGCCACGGCAGAAATTCAACGGCAACGCGTATTGGCCCGCCCGCAAATGACCCCCGAAAAATTCGCCAATATATGTAAAAGCCAAATGCCCGATAATGAAAAAAGGCAAAAGGCCGATTTTATAATAGATTCCAGCACTAATAAGGAACACGCCCAAGAGCAATTGGTTAAGATTCTAAAAACATTGGGTGTAGCAATTTTATAAAATTTAAAAATCCAAATTATAACCGAAATCCAACCCATGCAACATAGAATTGCGTTCCAATACATTATCATACCAACCGCCATGATATTGAATGGTGGCATTGCCATATTCGCCCAATTTGATTTTTGCCCCCAATTTTAATTGCAATTGGTTCGCATCGTCATTATTGCGCACGTAAACCCCGTCTATTTTCTTATCAACATTTATAATTGCCCGCCCAAGCGAAAAACCGGTATAGGGGGCTATGAAATTGCGACCCCAAACATAATTTACACCCAAGCCGTAGGAAAAAACCTTGGTGCTGAATTTATTTTCCTCCATTGTATTTTTAATAAAATATTCAGTAACCCAACGGGCGCGCGAAATTTCGGGCCCAATTTCCAAATAGGAATTTTCAAAATTATAAACCAAACCGGCGGTTAAATTGGCCCGTGCCCCGCGCCCAACCCTAAACACCACATTATTGGACAAATTTTTGGGTGGGTCAATCACCGGGCCCCCGTCAAACGATAAGAAATAGCCATTAAAACCGGTTCTTATGCCGTTTGGGTTGTTATATACGCGGTATTTTTGCGTGGCCGGGGAAATATCCTGTGGGTTTACCCCCCAACTTTGGGGTGGTGTGGGCTTTTTTTCAACCGGAATGGGCCGTATAACCGGTGCCTGACTGCTCTGGCCATAAACGGCCAATGGGGCAACCCCCAGCCAAAAACCAAATAATATGAAAAATAAAATGCGCATAATACATGAATCATTCAATATTCATGCCATGCACAAGCGGTTAATGGTGAAAATGCGGTAGGTCATGAATCAATAAGGGGCTACGATGCGTATTTCACCCCCCTTTCATTAATTTTGGTTTGCAATGTCTACAATTTTAATTCTTTTCGGTGATACCAGTATCTATTGAATAACTTGACATAATTTATGAATAATATTATGCCAATATCATGGAAGAAACATTACTTGCCCGGGCGTATCAATATTATAATTCCCAAAATTTTCACGAATTGGGGGTATTATTGCCCCAATTATTGCACCAATTGGGCGAAAATAATTTGGATTATAATAATTTACAGGCGGCAATGTGCTTTCATCATGGGCAATTTAACGAATCAATGAAATTTTTCTTAAAATGCCACCAAATAAATAATGAAAAGCCCGATTTTTTAACCAATATAGCCGTTTGTTTGGCCAAATTAAAACGCCCCAAGGATGCGGTTAAAATATTATTGATAAATTTTGACAAATACCCATCATTGCATTGGGCGCAGTTACTATATCAAATTACCGATGAAACCCCCAAGGGTGACAAAGCGATAGCCCCCAGCCAATTGGTATATGATGCCATTTTGGCCGGCAAATTGACCGATAAAAATATAATTATGCGCTGTGCCGATTTTTGGGGCGAACGCGATTTTGCCATGGCGGCCAAAATATACGAAATTGGCCTGCAATATTACCCCAACGAATTGGGTATTATTAACAATTATGCCGTTTTATCCCGCGATTTACAGGATTTAAAACGCACCGGTGAATTATACGACATGGCCGAGAAGTTAGAAAAAAATAACCCGGTCATTGGCCTGAACAAGGGTTATTATTTATTAACCAAGGGCGATTTTAAAAATGGTTGGGCCGGGCATGAATTGCGTTATAATACCGGGCGGGTTAACCGCTCATTACCCGAATTGCGGGGTAATGAATGGGCCGGGCCGGCCGAATCGCTCCATGCCAAAAATATTTTAATTTATGCCGAACAGGGATATGGCGAGGGCATTATGTTTTCGCGTTTTTTGTATAATTTTGGCACCTTGCCCGATTCAATGAAACCCAATAAAATTATCGTTTTATGCCAATTGGGGTTGGAACGCATATTACATGATAGTTTTGGCAGTAAATATGGCATAAATATTATTGCCACCCACCCCGAATGGATGCAACCCGGGCGTTTCCCGGCCGATTACGATACCCATTGCCCTTTATTGTCATTACCCTATAAATTTGGCATTAATAATAGTAATGGTGTTGATTTAAAACCTTTCAAATACCCGTATTTTGATGTTAACCCAAGGTTGCGTGAAAAGTTCAAAAAACCATTACAACAATTTGGCAAAAACAAATTCAAAATTGGCTTTGTTTGGTCCGGCAACCCGCGCCAACATGACAAGGAAGCATCCTCCATGAACAGCAGGCGTTCCATGGATTTTGATTTGCTACTGCCGATAATTAACAACCCACGGGTCGCCAGTTATAGCTTTCAGGTGGGCGATGGTTTAACCAAGGCCGAACCCTACTTCGCCAGTGGGCAAATGTTTAATTGCGGTGAATATAGTGGCGATTTTGCCGATTGTGCGGCCATGATGTCGGTGATGGATTTGATTATCAGCGTTGATACCTCGCCCTGCCATCTGGCCGGGGCCATTGGCAAGCCGGTTTGGTTGTTAAACCGCTTTGATTCGTGTTGGCGGTGGGGTTTTCAGGGCATGACCACCCCCATTTACGAAAGTATGCGTATTTTCCGGCAGGCCAAGCCATTTGATTGGGCCGGTTTGATGCAGGAAATTATTGCCTTATTGCCCCGTTATATAGAAAACGCCCCAAAATGACCCATATTTTATTATGCAATATCGGCAGTTCATCGCTTAAATTGGCGGTATTTGGCCAAAATACCATTTTATGGACAATCAACCGCGCGGTTAATAACAATTTGAACGATATTTTGGGGGCGGCATTGGCCGAAATACCCAAACAATATCAATTTACCGCCATTGGCCACCGCATAGTGCATGGCGGGGCCGAATTTACCGCACCGGCATTATTACATGATGAACATATTGCAAAATTACAACAAATAAGCCAGCTGGCCCCCCTGCATAACCCACCGGCACTGGCCGGTGTGGCATTTATGCGCAAACAATGGCCAAATATACCACATTATGGCCTGTTTGATACGGCATTTCACCAAACCATTCCCGAACCGGCATATCAATATGCTATACCGGCCGAATGGCGGGCGATGGGGGTGCGCAAATATGGGTTTCATGGTTCTTCGCACCAATATATGGCGCGGGTGATTGGCGAAAAAATGGGGCAGGGGGCAAAAATAATCAATTGCCATTTGGGCAATGGTTGTTCAATTTGTGCCATAATTGACGGCAAATCGGTGGAAACAACCATGGGTTTCACCCCGCTTGATGGGTTGGTGATGGGCACGCGTTCCGGTGCGGTTGATGCCGGTATTTTTGCCTTTGTGGCCGGGCAAACCGGTTATAATATTGACCAAATTACCCAAAAATTGAATCGTGAAAGTGGCCTGTTGGGTATAAGCGGGGATTCGGATATGCGCAATATTATGGAAAAAATGGATGCCGAAATGGTGGGGAATGGCCCGTTGCCACCGGCCACATTGGCATATAAAATGTTCATTAACCGCATTATTCATTATATTGGGGCATATTGCGCCATTTTGGGCGGGTGCGATGTGATTTCATTCACCGGTGGTATTGGTGAAAACTCCGCCCGCGTGCGGGCCGATATAACCGAGGCCTTGGCCTATATGGGTTGCCATTGCGACCCGCAAAAAAATAATAATTATAACCCCAAAACCGGTGGTTTGGCCGTTTTAAGCACCCATAATGCCACCACCGCCATAATGGTATGCCCGGCCGGCGAGGAAATAATGATGGGTATAAATATTTTGGAACAAATGTATAAATGAAATTGCAATTTTCAAGAAATATGGTATGGTTACAATATGAAAATATCTATGAATATAAATGGACAGGCCCAGAGCTACGAATGTGACGGCCGCACCCTGTTGGTGGAATTTATTCGCTCCCATTGCGGTTTAACCGGCACCCATATTGGGTGCGATACCAGCCAATGTGGCGCATGCACCGTGTTAATGAACGGCCATGCGGTTAAGGCCTGTGCCGTATTGGCCGCCAGTGCCGATGGGGCCGATATAAAAACCATAGAGGGCATGGCCAACCCCGATGGCACATTACACCCCATACAACAGGCATTCAAGGAATGCCACGGCCTGCAATGCGGTTTTTGCACCCCGGGTATGATAATGGCCACCGATGAAATTTTGCGCCAAAACCCCCAACCCACCAGTGATGAAATACGCCATTTGTTAGAGGGCAATATCTGCCGTTGCACCGGTTATCATAATATTGTCAAATCAGTTGAAATGGCCGGTGAATTGTTACGGAAACCATAAAATGTATGAATTTATATATAACCGCCCCCAAAATATGGACGATATTTGCCAAATATTGGCCAATGGCGGGCAAATTTTGGCCGGTGGGCAATCGTTAATCCCTATTTTAAAACAACGGCTGGCCATGCCCGAACTAATTATTGATATAGGGCAGGTTAATGAATTAAAAAAAATCAGCAAAAATGGCAATATTTTATCAATTGGCGCGGTATGCACCCATTATCAGGTGGCCAATGACCCGTTGGTGAAGGAATATTTTCCGGCCCTTGCCTATTTGGCCGGCAATATTGGCGATATGGCGGTGCGCAATTTGGGCACTATTGGTGGTTCGTTGGCTTATAATGACCCATCGGCCTGTTACCCATCGGCCATTTTGGCCACCAAAGCCACCATTCATATTATCAATGCCAATGGTGAAAAACGCACCACCCCGGCCGTTGATTTTTTTCAGGGCATATTGCAAACCACACTGGGCGATGGGGATATAATAACCCAAGTGGACATACCCATACCCGATAATGCCGATTATCAAAAAATGCGCCAGCCGGCCTCACGCTTTGCCATTTGTGGGGTGTTTTTGGCCGAATATAATGGTAAATTCAGCTTGGCAGTTACCGGTGTTGGGCAGAATGGGGTATTTTGCCCGGTGGAATTGCAAAATGCCCTTAATAATAACCAGCTTGATTTTGATAATATCCATATTAACCCCGATGAATGTTTAAGCGATATTCATGCCAGCGGGGAATTTCGTGCGCATCTGGTTAAGGTGTTAACCAAACGGGCATATAAAAATATAACCAAGGGAAAAAAATGATAAAAAATATTTGTATAATAATATTAATATTATTGGGTGTAACCGCACAGGCACAGGATATGAAACAATATATCAAGCGCGATGAATTGCCAAAATTAATAGCCGAATATTTGAAAAATAACCCCGAGGTAATAATTGAATCTTTGCAGGGTATGGAGGATAAAAACAAAAAACAGGCGCAAAATAACATACCACCCATTATTAAAAAAATAGTGGCTGACCCCAATGTCCCCTATATGGGGGCCAAGGACGGCGATGTGGTGATAGTGGAATTTATGGATTATAATTGCGGTTATTGCAAAAAACAATTTGCCGATTTAATGAAATTAATGGGCGATGATAATAAAATAAAAGTTATTATTGTTGATTACCCAATATTGGCCCAATCATCATTTAGCGCGGCTATGGGGTCTTTATTTGCCCACAAAGCCGGCAAATTTAGCGAATTTCACCAACAAATGATTGCCAAGCGCGAATTATCTGATAACGTTATTAATGAATTTTTAAGTAATGATTTAAAAATTGACGATAAAACCTTAAAGGATGCAAAATTAATCACCCAATTTCAAAATTTGATAAAAAATAATTTGGAAAATGGACGAAAAATGGGGGTGAATGGCACACCGGCCCTGATAATTACCGATAAAAATGGGGTAATGGCTTCAGTTGATAAAGCATTTGTCCCGGGCTATGTGGCTTTTGATACTTTGAAGTCATTGGTGGGCGAGGCAAGGAAAAAATAATATGTCAGGGCAAAAATCAATAAAAATTCACCAAGCAAGCGATTATGATGGAATGCGCAAATCGGGTCGGTTGGCGGCCGAAACATTGGATTATATTACCCCATTTGTTAAACCCGGTGTATCCACCGATGCGTTGGACAAATTATGCCACGATTTTATTGTCGACAATGGGGCTATACCCGCCCCGTTGGGTTATCGCGGTTTTCCCAAATCTATTTGCACCTCGGTGAATCATGTTGTGTGCCATGGCATTCCATCGCCCAGCAAAATTTTGCAAAATGGTGATGTTTTAAATATTGATGTCACGGTGATAATTGACGGCTGGCATGGCGATACATCGCGTATGTATTGGGTGGGCGACAAAGTTTCCTTAAAGGCAAAAAAATTGATTCAGGCCACTTACGATGCGATGATGGCCGGTATAAATATGGTGAAACCCGGGGGCACCACCGGTGATATTGGCCATGCCATTCAACAATTGGCCGAGGGGCAAAAATATTCGGTGGTGCGCGATTTTTGCGGGCATGGGTTGGGCAAGGTGTTTCATGATGCCCCCAATATTTTGCATTATGGCAAACGCGGGGCTGGCAACAGCCTGCTGACCGGCATGTTTTTTACCATTGAACCGATGATAAATGCCGGTAGTTATGAGGTTTTGGTATTAAAGGACGGCTGGACAGCGGTTACACGCGACAAACAATTATCGGCCCAATTTGAACATAGTGTGGCGGTTACCGATGAAGGGGTGGAAATTTTTACTTTATCGCCCAAAAATTGGCATTGCCCGCCTTATACTTGAAGCAGTGTGGAATTTTTGAAAGGGTTATAGGAAATGAACTTAAATATTTGTAAAAGGGGGGTGAAAATTTGCTCTGCTAACGCAACCGCTATTTCCACCTATACTCATATATGCATGGCTTCGCCCTTTTTAATGAAAAACATGAATTTGTTCATGTTTTTATCCAATTTCAATAAATTGAAATTGGCATTAAAAAGCCCATAATACTCAAAATCCAGCAGATATTAAAAAATTAAAGGTATTAATTTTATTAATATCTGGTATTTTGAGTATATATTTTAACAGGAACATATTGGAATAGTTATAAGAAATGAACTTAAATATTCAAATTAATATATATTGAATTGAAATATATATGTATTTTGAGTATATATTTAAACAGCTATAGATTACAATTAGAGCAAAAAGGGAGAGAAAAATGATGAATGAACAAGAATTATTAAGCAAATTGGTGGGTTTTAATACCATCTCGGATCGCAGTAACCTGCCGTTAATTGAATGGGTGGAGGGGTATTTGCACCAATTTGGGGTTAAAACCCAACGTTTTCAATCCAACCAGCCGGATAAAGCCTGTTTATGGGCAATTATTGGCGATGAAGCCCAAGCCCCGATAGTTCTTTCCGGCCATACCGATGTTGTGCCGGTGGCTGGCCAAAAATGGGATACCGACCCATTTGTGGTAACCGAACGCGATGGCTTATTGTATGGGCGTGGCACCTGTGATATGAAGGGCTTTATCGCCTGCGCCCTGAGCAAGGTGCCACAAATGGTGGCAAAACCCTTAAAAACCCCGATTGCCTTTGCCCTTTCTTACGATGAGGAAATAGGGTGCAAGGGCGTGTTGGATTTGGTTAATGAATTGGGCATCGCCCTGCCTTTGCCAAAATGCGTTTGGGTGGGCGAACCCACCAGCATGAAAATTGTCAACCAGCATAAAACCTGTGTGCGTTATGCAACCCGGGTTTATGGTAAGGAATCGCATTCATCGCGCACCGATATTGGCATTAATGCGTTGGTCTATGCCAGCCGTTTGGCGGTATTTTTGGACGATATGCGGTTGGAATTATTCAATAATGCCACGGCCGGCCTGTTTGATTTGAATTATACCACCATTCATGCCGGTATTATTCATGCCGGGCAACAGGTGAATATTATCCCCAATTATGCCGAATTATTATGGGAAATGCGCGTTTTGCCCAGCGAGGATTATAAAAACCATTTCGCCCGTATTAACACCTATACCAACAAATTACAGGCCGAAATGCAGGCACGCGATAGCGAATGCAAAATAGAACATGAATTATTAAATGTTACACAGGGCCTGCGCGAGGATAAAGATTCCTACGCATGGGAATATTTGCGCAAATTATCGGGCGAAAATGCGGTTTATGCCGCCGCCTACGCCACCGAGGCCGGGCATTTTCAGGCCAAGGGTGCCCCCACGGTGATTATAGGCCCCGGCAGAATTGACGAGGCCCACCGCCCCAATGAATATATCTCCATTGACGAATTAACCAAATGTTGCAAAATGTTGGATAGGTTAATTGACGATTGTCGGGCATAATTAGGTGTTTAACCAAAGGGGCAGGTCGCCCGAATAATTTTATGAATCTGTGGGCGGGTTACATTTATACCCATTTGGGCCAATGATGTAACCCCATATTGCCCCGGGTCTATACCACAGGGGATTATTTTGTCAAATGCCGATAAATCGGGGTTAATATTCAGGGCCATGCCGTGCATACTCACCCAATGCGACAGGCGGACACCAATGGCGGCTATTTTTTCCTCGCGCCCATTATGGTCAACCCACAAACCCACCCGCCCGGTGCGCGGGGTGGCAGTAATGCCAAAATGGGCAAAAATGGCCTGACCCCATGTTTCAAGTGCGCGCACATAACATTGAACATCGCGCCCCAGAATACGTAAATCCACCATGGCATATAATATTTCCTGCCCCGGGCCGTGGTAAGTTAATTGCCCCCCGCGCCCGGTTTGTATGACCTGTATATTGCTGTCCAATAAATCGCGTTCAATACGGGCCGAGGTGCCGGCAGTATAAACATTTGTATGTTGTAATAACCAAATTTGTGATGGTTTTTGGTTGTTGGCAATGGCATTTAAGCGGTTTTGCATAGTTTTAACCGCATTTTCATACCCAACCGGTTGGGCCGACACCCGCCATGTTAAATTGGAAATGATGGAGATGGGGTAGGTGGGGCAAAGCGACATAAAATATAAGCCCTATTTAAAATAATGGCGGAAGAGACGGGATTCGAACCCGTGATGAGTTATTAGCCCATACACGATTTCCAATCGTGCGCCTTCAACCGCTCGGCCACTCTTCCGGTTAATCAATACATCAAGCATGATTGCATTTCGCTTAACATTATTATGGGGTAAAATCAAGAAATATTAACTTGTAAATTTTATTATAAAATTTGAATTAAAACTTAACCCTTTAATTCGTTAATTTGTTCCACATTAATATGGGCGCGGTGGCGGTATAACGAAACCAAAATGGCCAGGCCAATTGCAACCTCGGCCGCGGCCACGGTTAAAATAAACATAACAAAAACTTGCCCGGCCAAATCGCCAAAATAATATGAAAATGCCACAAATTGCAAATTGACTGATAATAATAATAATTCAATGGCCATTAACATCATAATAATATTTTTGCGGTTGGCCACCAAACCCACCACGCCAATAATAAATAACACTGCCGACAGGCCCATATAATGTGATATTCCTATTTGCATCATCTTATTTCCCCATTTTAACCATTGAAATTTCGTTTTTGGCACTGCGGTCTACTTGCTTGCCAATATCCTGACGTTTTACACCTTCGCGGTGGCGCAGGGTCAGGGTAATGGCCCCGACCATGGCCAATAATAAAATTATACCGGCCAATTGAAACATTAAATCGTAATGGGTGTATAGCAAATTACCCAATGCCTCGGTATTATTTTCCGGCAAATTTTGCACATTAGTGGCAGTTGGTTGTATTTCATCGGGCAGGAATTTATAAGCCGCCACCGCCAAAATAAGTTCAAAAAACAACAAACCACCAATGGTTACCGCCATGGGGAAGTGCCGTTTGGCCACCTGTTTGGTTGATTCCTGTGCCACGTCCAGCATCATTACCACAAACAGGAATAATACCGCCACGGCCCCAACATAAACCACAATTAAAATTAATGCCAAAAATTCGGCACCCACCAATAAAAATAATATCGCGGCATTAAAAAATGCCAATATTAAAAATAACACCGAATGCACCGGGTTGCGCGATGTTACCACCATACAGGCCGCCGCTATCAATATTATTGAAGCCACCCAAAACATTATACTATCTAATGGTATCATTTTTCACCCCTTACCGGTATGGTTTTTCGGTTGATAAATTAAAAGCAATTTGCGATTCCCAGCGGTCGCCATTATCCAATAATTTTTGTTTATTATATATTAATTCGCCACGGGTAAAGGTGGCAAATTCAAAATTCGGTCCCTCCACAATGGCATCAACTGGGCATGCCTCTTGGCACAGGCCACAATAAATGCATTTTACCATGTCAATATCGTAACGGGTGGTGCGGCGCGAACCATCGGCCCGCGGTTCGGCCTCAATGGTTATTGCCTGTGCCGGGCATACTGCCTCGCATAATTTACAGGCAATACAACGTTCCTCGCCATTGGCATAACGGCGCAACGCATGTTCCCCGCGAAAGCGCGGCGATAACGGGCCCTTCTCGTAGGGGTAATTTAAGGTATATTTGGGGCGAAACATCACCCGCAAAGTAAGCCACAGGCCCTGCACCAGTTCTAATAATAAAAATTGTTTTAACGATAATCCCATTTTTTACCCCTTTACCGGCAAATAACCGCCATAAACCAATATGGCCGAAGTTAATACCAACCAAAATAACGAAAATGGCAAAAATACCTTCCAACCCAAGCGCATTAATTGGTCATAACGGTAGCGTGGAAACGACACACGCACCCACAAAAATATGAATAATATTAAACATATTTTCAATATAAACCAAATAACCCCCGGTATATAATTAAATGGGGCTATATCCACTATGGGTAACCAACCGCCCAAAAACAAAACGCTGGTGGTGGCCGCCATTAAAATCATATTGGCATATTCACCCAGAAAAAACAGGGCAAAGGTCATAGAGGAATATTCCACATTGTAACCGGCCACCAATTCGGCTTCGGCCTCGGGCAGGTCAAATGGGGCGCGGTTGGTTTCGGCCAATGCCGAAATAATAAATATAATAAACATCGGGAATAATGGCACCGCAAACCACATATTTTTTTGGGCCATTACAATTTGTGTTAAATTCAACGAACCAACACAAACCAAAACCGATACCATCACAAAACCAATTGCAACCTCGTAAGATACCATCTGGGCGGCCGAGCGCAGGGCACCCAAAAATGCATATTGCGAATTGGATGCCCAACCAGCAATAATAATACCATAAACACCCAACGAAGAAATGGCGAATAAATACAAAATGCCAACATTTATATCCGACAATACCACCCCGTAATCAAAAGGTATAACCGCCCAAGCCACCAATGCCAAAACAAAGGTTATCATGGGGGCCAATATAAACAAACCCTTGCTGGAACGGGTGGGAATGATGGTTTCCTTCATCATTAATTTTAAACCATCGGCTATGGGTTGCAATAAACCCAACGGGCCAACCACATTGGGGCCCTTGCGATATTGCATCCAGCCAATCACCTTGCGTTCGGCCAATGTTAAATATGCCACACCAATAATTAATGGCACAATAATGACCAAAATAGCCAAAATTATCATAATGGTTGGCAATATAAGATGTTGCCACCACGGGCTGTCAGACAGGCCAACCAACATTGTAAAAGCCGATTCAAGCATGGTTGCCCCCCATTTGGCCCGCAAATTGTTGGGCACATTTGGCCATAGTGGGCGAGGCCCGCGAAATGGCACAGGTTAAATAAAAATTGCTGGTATTGCCACCAATTATTCCACTTAATTTTTTGGGTTTGCCCATTTTTTTCGGTTTGTCATTGGGTATAATTTGCCCAATGCCGGCCAAAGCATGGTCAAATTGAATCATCGCATATTGCCATTCCAAAAATTCGCGGGGTGAGGCCAAATTCAACTTGGCGCATAAATCGCTGATAATATCGCATTCATGTTTGGCCACACCCGGGGCAAATACCGCACGGCTGGTGCGTTGCACCCGCCCCTCGGTATTAATATAGGTGGCTGATTTTTCGGTATAGGCCGGGGTGGGGAATATAAGATTGGCCAATTTGACACCATTATCGCCATGATGGCCCATATATATAACCTCGGCCTTGCCAAAGCCCTTACTGGGCAGGCCCTCATCGGCACCGGCCAATATTACATATTTTATGGCACCGCTTTGGCAATCGCTGATAATTTTTTGCATACCACCATCGCTGGTAAAGCCCAATAAAACACCAGCCACCCGCCCAATAGCATGGTGCAAGTAATTATGGACATGTTGGCCATTACCAAATTTTTCGCCAATGGCCAGAATGGTTTGTAATATATTGTCCCAATTTTCCTGTGCGCTGGCCACATAATCGGTAATAATTGTCGGCCGTTGCGCCCCATCTATATATTTGCCGTCCAATATTTCGGCCAAAACCGCCAAATCAGAACCCAGATGTGTATATTGATAAGTTAAATCCGGCTTGTCGGCCCCAATATAATAAATTTTGGTTTTGCCGGTTAAATATGCCTTGCGAATGCGGGCGTTAAATACCGGTGCGGTTTTGCGCGGGTTGGCCCCCACCAATAAAATAAAGTCGGCATTCTCAACCCCCTCCAAAGTGCCATTCAGCAAATGGTTGTAGGATTCACCAGAAATTTGTTCCCCATCAAGCCGGCATTCCAAACGGGTGGTTTGTAATAAACCGGCCAGATGCTTTAATGCAAACAAGGTTTCACAATCGGTTTGGTTGCCGGTAATAATGGCTATTTCATCGGGCTTTGCCTGCCCCAAACGCGTGGCCAAGCCATCAATGGCATTATGATATTCCAATTTTTCAAAACCATTGGCATTTTTGCCAAAACACGCATCCAGCCGTTGATATTTTAAACCATCTACCGCGAAACGGGTTTTATCAGAAATCCATTCCTCGTTTATTGCCTCGTTAATACGGGGCAATACGCGTAATACTTGGTTACCACGGGCATCAATGCGTATATTGGCACCCATTGCGTCCAATACATCAATTGATTCGGTTTTGTTTAATTCCCACGGGCGGGCATTAAATTGATAAGGTTTAGAGGTCAGGGCCCCGACCGGGCATAAATCAATCAAATTTCCCGATAATTCCGATGCTATCGCCCGTTCCAGAGTGGAAATTTCCGCATGTTCACCGCGGTTAAGCAGGCCCATAGTATCAACACCGGCAATTTCGGTGGAAAAACGCACGCAACGGGTGCAATGAATGCAACGGGTCATCACCGTGTTAATTAACGGGCCCATTTCCTTGTCATTAACCGCACGTTTATCCTCATCATAGCGCGAATCGGCACGGCCGTAGCCCATGGCCTGGTCTTGCAGGTCGCATTCACCCCCTTGGTCGCATATTGGGCAATCAAGCGGGTGATTCATTAATAAAAATTCCATCACACCATGGCGGGCCTTTTGCACCATATGGGTATTGGTAAAAATTTCCATATTTTCGGCAATTGGCAGGGCGCAACTGGCCTGTGGCTTTGGCGGTCCGGGTTTAACCTCCACCAGACACATACGGCAATTGCCAGCAATAGATAATTTGTCATGGTAACAAAAACGGGGTATTTCCAAACCCGCCTGTTCACACGCCTGCAACACCGTCATGCCGGTGGCAACTTCAATTTCTTCACCATTAATTTTGACTTTTGGCATTCTATTTCCTTATAAAGCAGAAATCTTTTACCATGCTTATACATATAAATCAATAATAAAAATTCCAAATAAATAAGTTTGTTTCAATAAGTTTTTTCTTTGAACTAATCGGTTAAAAAAGCCCTCAAAATGCTCAAATACTTCAAGTATTATCCGCTTTTTCGGGCTTTTTTGCCCTCTATTTCTTTGAAAAATTCTTATTGAAACAAACTTAATCATTTTAATTTTAATGCTGTATGGATTGAATAAATTGGCAGAAGTTATAATTTATATAATATAAAAGAGTTTTTTTCATGTTTAAAAAATATGCAATTTCATTGAATTAATGATTGAAAAATTGGGGTTTACATGGTAATTGCATTGTGCGATGAATGTTTTACCCGATAGAAAAATAGAATATTTTGAGATAGATGCGCCCGAATTTTTGGCCAAATTCGTGCCCAGTAAGCATTCGCTTTTTTTACAACAAAGGCTTCAATTTCAAATTTTTCAAACTTTATCGGTATTTATTGGGGTTGTTTTGTTATTTGGTATACCCACCTATATTTTGGCCAGCCAAAATTATTTGGCCATTTTACAGGGTGTCAGTGGTATGTTTTTTATATTTATGGGGGTTAATTGTTATTTTTTCCCCGAAAATGCCCGGCTGTATCAATGGATATTTATGATTTTGGCATTGGTTTTTTTGGGGTATCATACTATTTTGGCACCCATGTCGGGGGTAAATAATTATTTTGTTATTTTGTCGTTCATTGCCATTGTTACCGCCAATAGAAATATTGATATGATAATACAACCCATGATAATTTTATTGGTTATTCTGACATTATATATATCTTATACTATTTTTATTTCAAATTTGGGGGTGAATGATATTTTTGCAGATATTGAATTTAGTAACGCCAGCATTTTAAGCAAGGGCGAATTGAATATATTGGTATTTAACCCGGCCATTGTTTTTTCCTTGCCCATTTTAATAATGAATATACTTATTTCGCAAATATTTGTAACCATTTTGGGGTGGTTAATTGTTGGTTTAAATAAGCGGCTTAGGTTATTTATTGGCAATTTATGGACCAAATTTATGCCACGCCAGGTTATTGAAAAATTTATTGAACAGGGCGAATATTACCAGCAACAGGCCGGTTGTGTATTATTGGTGCAGGTGGTGGATTTCCAACGATACTTGCAACATTCGCAACATTCGGTGGCATTATTAAACCAATTAATGGGCGAATGGGAAAATGAAATAAGCGCATTACAGGGGTGCCAGACCAGTATGGTGGGCGATAATATTTTTTATTATTTTCCTGATTCCTTGTTGGCCATTAATTTTTTACAAAAAATTAAAATTATAACCCAAAAAAAATCGGCCAAGGAATTTAACGAAGAATGGGCATTGCGTGGGGTATTATATTTTGGGCAGGAAATTGCTTGTATAATGGGTAAAAACCAGTTATCGTATAATATAATGGGGGGATCGGGGCAATTTTGTATGTTTGCCATACAACGCGCCCATGCCGGGCAATGTGTGTGTGACAAAAATGCATTTCAACAGGTGGGTAACGAACACCCACAAATTGCCAATGATATTATTGATATACCCGGGGTGGGTATGTCGCATATTTTTATATGCAATATAGATAATTAAAGGATATATTATGTGGATTTATATTTTATCGGTGCTAAATTTTACCATAGCCTGTTTATACACGCCCGGGCCCAATAATACCATGTTAATGAATTCGGGGTTTCAATTTGGTTACCTGCGCACTTTCCCGCACTTAATGGGGATTCAGGTGGGTTTTTTGGTGCTTAATGCCATGGTGGCATTGGGGTTGGGGCAAATTTTTATTTTATTCCCGCAATTACAGGTTATTTTGGCGGTACTGGGTTCGGCATATTTGTTATATTTGGCATATAAATCGTGGCAGGTTGCAAAAATTGCCAATGGCCATAAAAAACCCAAACCCATGAGCTTCATGGAGGCCGCCATTTTTCAATTCATAAACCCCAAGGCATGGATAATAGCCATTGCCGCCATGACTGCATATACCCATACCGAACATTTTTCATATAATTGGGCAGTGGTTATTGTGTTGGTATCGTTTTTTATGAATGGGTTTGGTTCGTCATCAGCCTGGGCTTTAATTGGGGTAATGGGGGCCAAATTGGTGCAAAAACGCCCCAAATTCATTGAATATTTTAACAAGGCCATGGCCATTTTGTTGGTTTTATCCATCATATTATTGTGGTTATAATGGCAAAGGGCGACAAGAAAAATAATTATATTACCCACGGGCGGGTCAGCGAAAACCGCCGGGTGCGTTTTGATTACGAAATATTAGAAACTTTTGATGCCGGCTTGGTGCTTACCGGGCCCGAGGTTAAATCGCTAAGGTTAGGTCATTGTTCATTACAGGATGCCTTTGCAATGATTCACGATGGCGAAATAATATTGCAAAATTTTAAAATAGATGATTATAAATTCGCCAAGCACGACCAAAAAATAACCCCAACCCGTCAAAAAAAATTGTTAATTACCAAAACCGAACGGCGTAAATTGATTGGCCGGATAAAAAAGGAGGGGATAAGCGTTATACCCATGGAGGTATTTTTTAACGAAAAGGGCATAGCCAAATGCAAAATGGCGATTGGTAAGGGCAAAAATTTGGTGGATAAACGGCAAACCATTAAAACCCGCGAATGGGATAGGCAAAAGGCCCGTGTAATGAAAGGTGAATAAGATGGAATATAACAAATTTAACCAACCGGTGGGCGATATTGTGCATTTTACCGCCCCACCGCGCCCGAATGGCGATAATATTGTGGGGGAATTGATTACCCTGCAACCATTAAATCAAAGCCACCTGCCTGATTTATATGCGGTAATGTGCCACCCCGATTACGAACAAAACTGGACATATTTGGGTTATGGCCCATTTAATAATTATGAATCGTTCGCCAATTTTTATGGTGGTTTTATTGGCGGGCCTGACCCGTTTTTTTATGCGGTGTTTGACCATGCAACCCAAAAACCATTGGGTGTGGCATCATATTTACGCATTGAACCGGCACACGGGGTGATAGAAATTGGCCATATTTTTTGGTCGTATAAAATGCAACGCACCCCCCAATCGGCCGGGGCAGTGCATTTAATGATAAACCATGCCAAAAAATTGGGTTACCGCCGCATTGAATGGAAATGCAATTCATTAAATTTGGCATCCAACCGCGCCGCATTAAAATATGGTTTTGAATTTGAGGGGACATTCCGCCAAATGTTTGTGCAAAAGGGGCGCAACCGCGATTCCAATTGGTATAGCATTATTTGTTGATTATATACTCAAAATCCAACAGATAATAAAAAAATTAAAGGTATTATTTTTTTTATTATCTGGTATTTTGAGTATATTTATAAATAAGACCATAAAATATTATATTGGCTGTTATTAACCCCGTCATACAGGGTTAATTTGCATTCCAATTGGGCTGAATCATCATTGGGGGTAATGGCAATTTGGCGCAATTGGCTGGCGGTTACTATATCGCCATTAAAATTGCTGATTTGCATATTTTTGCCGGTTATTTGCACATTATGTATGGTAACCGGGTCATTTTCGGCATCGTAAATGACAAAATCCTTGAATATTTGGCCTTGGTTATAATATCCATGCAGGGTAATATTATGGTCGTCCTTGTTGCCGTCATAGTATAATTGGGCCGGGTTATTCAGGGTTAAATGCCATTGGGTGCCATCGTTCATCGCGTGCAATTGCCCGTTAATATTGGGTATTTTTAAGTTGGTTTGCGTATTCATACCATTATTGAAATATTGCAAATGTTGGTCAAATTCATTGGTGGTGAAAAAATGGGCGGTTGCGGGTATAATGCTGTTGTCTATGCGTATTTCATCACCCGCCTGCAAATTATCAATAATATCATCGGCCCCCAACCATTGAAAATAAGCCGGTTGGTTGGTTTGGGCAAAATCAACATGGCCATTTTGCGGGTAAATTTGGTTATTGGGGGTGGGGGCGGTTGGTATAATCGGGGTGGCCAATGGGTTGGCAACTGCGCGTAATATAAATTCATTATGGTAAATCAAGCCATCGTCATCATTTGGTTCCAAATGGCCATGTCCAACATCAATTTGGGTAATTATTTCATCACCCTGTAAAATATTATATAATTCCCCGGCATGTTGCAATGTAATATGCCGGTAAGATTTGAAATGAATGGTGGTATCCTCGGCCAAGTTGGCCAATTTCAAGCTGTTATCTTGCCAATTTTGCCCCAAAATGGCAATATCGCCCAGCGATTCACCGGCATTGATGGTAATTTCACCATTTGTATCGGCATCGGTTAATAATAAATGGGTGCTTATGGGGTTGGTGGTGATGGTATTTTGCTTGATGGTGATATGTTCGGCAATTTGGCCCAATTGCGGGGCGGTCAAATAATCACCCTGTGGTTGGTTGTTATAATAGGCGTTGGTTATGGGTGGTATGGGGGCGCCAATCAGGTCAGGTTGTTGATAATATAATTGGCCATAAATATGATAAAAATGGCTAATCTGTGCCAAAATGGGCCATTGGTCGGGCAAAATAACCAATAAAATATCGCTATCAATGGTGACGGATTGATAGGCTTGGTTGATGGTGGGTAAATCGGTAATATCCAATGTGCCGTGGCCGGTAATTAACAGGTAATATTTATTAAAACGAACTAAGGTGCGGGCGTAGAGTTCGTCAGCATTATTCGTGGAAATATTGGGTTCTATAATGGGTTGGGTAATAGTGGGTGAAACATAATTTTGGTTGGTATTTTCATCATAAAATTCATTTAAGCGGTTGCTGTAAACATATTGATTAAAAACGGGTGGGGTATATTCCAGCAGGCGGTTTTCGTTATGGTTAAATGGGTGCAGGCGAACATATTGGCTATCATCGGTTTCGGTTGGTGCTGTTTCACCGGCTAGGTCATTGTCAATTTTTTCGGGTGGCGGGTTGTCAAAATTATTATGGTTTTGCATTTGTGGGTCGGCAAATGCATGTTTGGCCAAGCCCAATAATGCCAACCCAAGCGGGGCCAAAAGCCAATTATGATGGGCAAATTTTTTACGGGTAATATTGGGCAATTGAATAAGGGGTAAAATAAAATTTTTTTGAATTTTTTGGGCCAAATTGGCCGGCAAAAAATATACGCTAATAATTAATAACCGCCCGCCACGCAGGGTGCACCAATGGCGCGCCAGCCAAACCAGCACGGCAAACAAAACCCGTTTGAAAAAATATTTAATTGCATAACCCATAAATGCAGGTTAAACAAACAACCATGAATAGTCAAAATTTACAAAATATTTGAAATTATTGAGTTAAACCACAGCAAAATGCAATCAATAGTGTTATAAAATAGCGAATATGGGTTGAGTTATAATTTTATAAAAATGGCATGGTTTTATGCGGGTGCACAAAAAAATGCGAATCACCCATGCGCGTATTTTTACATATTGAAAAATAAGGATTATTAATTTTTTGGTTTTATAAAAATTATGAATTTGAATTAAAATATCCAACAATGGCTATACCAATTATTATTAAAGCAATTCCTGCCAATTGTCCCATAGTTATTTTTTCATTAAAGAAAAACCATGATACAAAAATTATTACAGCATATTGGACAGCAATAAATGACGTGGCAATATTAAGTGGAATATATTTTAATAATTCAATAAACGCCAAAAACGAAACCCCAAAACAAACAAATATTAACCATAATTGCCATTGAAGTAATTTGTTTAATAAAGACCCATCCAATTGACTGGTTAGTTTCATGGCAACATTAGCTAAGGCATTGCTTAAAATGACTAAAGTTAATAATAAACTTGTTTTAAACATAAAAAACCAATTTTTGTTGTTAATAGAAAATAAAATATAATTGACAATTTGCAAGTTTGTCAACTATAATAATTATGGTAACAATTTAAATGAACCAATATTCCAAAGGATTTATATGCAATATCAATTAAGTATTATTGTGCCCACAAAAAACGAGGAACACAATATTGAGTTATTAATCAATAAATTATTTAATGTTTGTTCTAATATACATTTTGAAATAATTTTTGTAGACGATTCAAGCGATAATACATGCAAAGTTATACAAAAATTTCAAAATCAATATGACAATATTCAACTTATCCATCGTGATAATGCAACAGGTCTTTCATCGGCTGTAATTGTGGGCATGGGAAATGTAAATAGCGATTATATTTGCGTTATGGATGCTGATTTACAACATGACGAGGCTATAATACCTACTATGTTGAATATTGCAGAAATTGACAAAAAAAATATTGTTATCGCAACCCGATATAATCAAGCAGGCAATTTGTCAGCTTTTTCCCCAATTCGTAAGTGTATTAGTTATATAGCAACCCAATTGGCTGAATTTTTACTACCTATCAAGGTTTCGGACCCAATGAGTGGATTTTTTTTGATTCATCGTGAAGTTTATTTGTCTGCAAGAGATAAATTATCAGGAATAGGATTTAAAATTTTACTAGATTTAATATTTTCGTCAGATATTAAGTTACATTATAGTGAAGTTTCATATAAATTTGGTAAACGGGAATTTGGGAAAAGCAAATTAAATTTTGAAGTGATTTTGGATTATTTATTATTATTAATTTATCATAAATTACATATTCATATTCCTAAAACTTACATTTATTTTGCCATTTGCGGGGCGATTGGCGCAATTATTCATTATATAACATTTATGATTCAGTTTTTGTATTTTGATTTGCCAATTTTTAATGCGCATGTTGTTTCGGCATTTATGGCAATTTTGGTCAATTATAATTTAAATAATTTCATAACATTCAAAAAAAAGCGTGGGGTTAAATCACCGGCAAAATCCTTCATAGCATTTTTGATAATTTCATTATTTGGAATTTTAATCAGTGGCTCAATAACTGAAAAATTATATAATCTATCAGGTTTATGGTTGTTAGCATCTGTTTTTGGGGTCATAATGGCTTCGGTATGGAATTATGTATTGTCTAAAATAATTATTTGGAACAAAAATTAAATTTTTTCAAGTTCCAAAAATAAAATATGACCATAATTTATCTTATTAAATAAATAATTTTCAAATTTATTTACATAATCTGGCATCAACCAATTAAACCCAGCTAAAAATGGTGCAAAACCAACTCTTGTTTCACATTGAATTAATTTATAATTATTAGGAATTATATTAATTAATTTCTGTAATGTGAATTTTGAAATATGTTGCTCCTCATAACTTACACGCCCTAATTTATTAACAAAAAATTCAATTAACGGGTAAAGTGATTTATAATTTGGTGTTGTTAATATTAATCTACCACCGGGTTTTAATATTTTATGTATATTTATCAATATTTTATTTATATCATCGTAGTTTAAATGTTCAATTAATTCTATGGAAGTAACATAGTCATAATAATCAGTAGGAAGATTACTGAAATTTGGAGTTGTTAGTAAAAAATTATTTTTATTTGATTTATATTTTGATATTGCATATTCAATTTGCAATTCACTAATATCTATACCCACAGAACTTAAATTTTCATTTGTAAAATTGCCAATGAATGTGCCGGCCGCGCAACCAATATCACAATGCTGACCATTCATTGGTAATTTTTTTGCCACCTCGCGGAATTTAATATGGTGCCATTTAGATTGTATTCCACTTTGGCGGTGGAATACCTCATCGTAATAGCCAACTGGTATAGAATTATAATCAAATTGAGTTGTATTTATCATTTTTTTTTCTTTCCAACGTTATTGCGCAGGCCAATAATAAAATTGGTAATACAGCCGGTAAAAAGCGGTTTTGCCAATGTATAAATAATAATAGCCCAAAATAAAGAAAAAAGCATCCATATAAACTCATTATCAATCCGAAACTTTTTTCCTTATGTTTAACTATAATATATATAAATAAACTAATAATAATTATAAATAGAATTAAATCAAAAAAGGTCAAAACCCCCTTAACAGGTTTATTAATAATAATTGAGGGGTCAAGATGGTATTGCATAATGGGAGTAAATTCTAAAAATTTAAATAATGGCATAATTTTTAATTCGGTTATATCAATTGCCATTTTATTTACAATACCAAACGGGTATTGAAAAATTGTACGGTAGAAAATATCGGTTTGCATTTTCATGGCAACGGGCGCGGGGTATTGTGAAATGTCATTAATAACCTGTATTACATATGGATAATGGTCATAACTAAAAAATTTTCGGTCAAATTTTTCAATCTTGGGGTTTATATTTTGTGCAATCTCATCTATTTTTGTATTACCATCAAATACATCATAACCCAGCGCGTATAACTTATATACTGGTTGTAATGGCACAGCATAATTATATACGCTAAAAAAATAACTACTTCGGCCATAGTTCCATGCCCCATTAATAATATAAGTTAAAAATAAGGGGATAAAAACCAATATAATTTGCATACGCCCCAATTTTTTATAATAAATATAAGCAACCAATGGTAAAATACATATAATTGCATAAATTGCAAATGCCCTAATTGTATAAGAAAATGCCAAAATTAGGCCTATTGCCAATGCCCACCGGTTGGATAATATAGAATTATTTACAATAATATTGCTTAATAATAATAATGCCAACACAAAGCTGTTATTAAATATACTATCGGTTAAAATTGCATTATCGTGGGTAAAATTTGAACAAAAAATAAAGATAAAGCAAATTATGTATTTAATAATATTTGAAATTTTTAAATTTTTTACCAAAATGTAAAAATACACTAATACCGCAATACTGAATAAATTTTGTAAAATAACCACCATTATATAACCATTTTCATAAAAAAAATATTTACAAATTGCAATTATTAATGGGTATCCTATTGAACGAAACGCAGTTATATCCAAGCCACCTTTTGAAAAATCTAAAAAATAAAGCCATTCCTCTTCATTCAAAATTTTATTAGCATATTCAATATAGCCAACCGCATCATAAACAGGGGTTATATAACCAAAACCAAATAGAAAGAACGATTTTAAAGTAATGGCAGTAATAATAATTTGCCAAAATAAATTATCTTTATATAATTTTTTTTCTATCATAATAATACATTTCCTTTTAATTTATTTAAAATTTACAAAAATTCAACCATAATTTTTTCCAACCATTGTTGGTCGGTTTGGTCGTATCCGTTTAATTGGTTGCAATCGCCGTCAAAAATGGCGGTTATGTGTTGGTTTTTGTTAAAAACCGGCACCACAATTTCGCTGTTGGTAAGGGCCGAACAAGCAATATGCCCGGGGAATTCATGCACATTGGGCACAATAATGGTTTTTTGCAAACGGGCGGATGCCGCACAGACCCCGGCATTGGTGCGGGTGGGGGGGTAATGAATGGTCAGGCACCCGTGCCGGCCCTGATACGGGCCAATTTTCATGGTATATTCACCCACCACGCGGTAAAAACCCACCCAATCCATATTATCCAATTGGTATAATTCGGCCACAATGGTGGCCATTTTGGCTATCGCGTCATTCTCACCGGTGCATAATGCCTTGATATTATTATATGCCTCTTGATATTGTTCGTTTTTATTCAGCATGGTTTGACCTCGCCCTTATCAATTATGCAATGAATAATGGCCGGTTTGTGCGGGTTTAACCCCTGCCATATATTCAAAAATTCTTCATTGGTGGTTACCCGATACGAATCAATATTATATGCCTGGCCCACCATGGCAAAATTGGGGTTTTCAATGTCTATGCCCACATTTTGGTTGGGGAATTTGTTCATTTGGTGCATAGCAATGGTGCCATAACGGCCATTGTCAAAAATTATAATGCATATTGGCAATGCATGTTGCATAACCACCGCCAATTCGGCCAAAACCATTTGTATACAACCATCACCGGCCAAGCATATTATCCGCCTGTCCTTGCATTGCAATCCCGCGGTAATGGCGGCCGGCAGGCCATAACCCATAGTGCCCGAAATGGGGGCAAGTTGGCTGGTATTATTGGTGAATGGGAAATAACGTTGCATCCATATTGCATAATTGCCGGCCCCATTGGTCATAATGCTGTCGCGGGGCAGGGTGGTGCGCAACACATTGGCAATAAAACCTTGTGAAAGGGCGAGTTTATCGTCAAATTTGATAGTATGCACCCACGATTCATAACCAGCCCGCACCATTTGCCCCCATTGATTATTGGCATTTTCAATAATGATATTATCCAAAAACCCATCAATATCGCTATATATAAATTGGGCATTGGGGTAAATGCGCCCAAATTCGGATTTATCGTAATAAATTTGCACAATTTTTTGCCCATTTTGCCCCAATAACTGCCCCGCACCCAAACAAATATTGCTGGGGTCGCTTAAACGCGCGCCCAATAAAATAACCAAGTCTGATTCCAATATGGCCCGTTTTAACAATGGGTTGGTGGCAAAAGTTAAATCACCGGCATAAAGCGGGTGGGCGTTGGGGAATATGCCCTGACGGCGAAATTCCACCGCCACCGGTATATTGCCCCGTTCGGCCAGTGCCACCAATTTTTGGCTTAAATCATCATTCCATAAACCGCCACCAGCAATGATGATGGGCCGTTTGGCATTGTTTATGGTTTGGCTTAAAATTTTATATTCATTGTCATTGGCGGTTATTTTTTTGCGTTTTACCGGTTTTATATATTTTTCATTGACTGGGGCGGTGAATAAATCCTCGGGTATGGCCATGGCCACCGGCCCGGGGGTGCCATTGACGGCCAATTGGGTAATGCGGTGTAATTGCCTAATAATATCGGTTTTTTCGGTTACTTCCACCACCGCCTTGGTGACTGATTTTAAATGTTTGGCAAAATCCACCTCTTGAAATACCCCTTTACCCCGTTCGTCATTCGCCACCTGCCCAATTAAAAACAACAATGGGGTTTGGCTTTGGTTGGCACAATGCAGGCCGGCCATGGCATTGGCCATGCCCGGGCCACGGGTTACCATACATACCCCCAAATTTCCGGTAATGCGCGCTGAACATTCGGCCATCATGCTGGCGGCTGATTCATGGCGGGCGTTTATAACCGCAATATCCCCACCATCAAAGGCACAAAGCAGGGGCAGAAAACTTTCGCCCGGCACGGTGTAAACATGGCTTACCCCCTGTTTGGTCAAAAATTGCACAATAGCTTTTGCAATATCCATTTTATACCGCCACCGCCCGTATACCGCCAACATGAATGCCATTCCAATTATGCATTGGGGTGGTTAAATAATTCGCCTGTTTATCCGCCCCAATCAGGCCGGCCTTAACCAGTGCAATATTTAACATCATATTGGCGGCCCGTTCATTGCCATCATCGCATTTACAAACTATACCCAAACCAAGCTGGGGCAGGGCGGCACAATAGACCCCCTCGGCCCCCACCTTAACAAAGGCCTGCATTGGGAATTCGGACATAATTTTGGTGCAATGGCGGTTTTTGCCGGCCACAAAATAGGGGTTTTGCATCGCCGATTCGGTAATTAAAGTCATGGCATCATTCATTGATTGCGAGCTGTCCTTTCGCACCGCAATTTTGGCAAAACCCATGGCCAAGGAGCGCATATTAATTTGCCACGTTGGCACCGAACAACCATCAACCCCATGCACCGGGCAGGTGGTTTCGCATAAATCCTGCATGGTGTTTTTGATGGCCAATTGCAATGGGTGGTCAATATGGTGGTAATGGGCCAAATCCCACCCTTTTAATTTTGTTAGGGCCAACATACCGCAATGTTTGCCCGAACAATTATTATGCAAATTGCTTTTGGTGGCCTTGTCGCGCCCCATTTCCCATAATGATTCGGCATCGTAGGGGTTATGCGCCCCACATTGCAGGTGGTTTTCGGTTAGCCCCATTTGGGTTAGCATCTCCCATGCCTTGTGGGTGTGCACTTGTTCGCCATTATGCGAAGCCACCATTAGGGCCATGGCCGGCGAATCAAACCCGTATTTTTGTGGGGCCCCGGCCATTACCGATGGCAGGGCCTGAAATATCTTAACGGCCGAACGCGGAAAAATATCGCGTTTTTCATCACCGGCCGAAAATATTATGTCGCCACGCGCATTGCATATAATAATTGTGCCCCGATGCACCGATTCAACGGCCGAACCACGGGTAATTTCAACCAAAATGGGGTTATTGTGCATAATAAAACTTTCTAAAATTGTTCCGATAACCATGTTTGGCCAAATAAGCGAAATTCAGGGAATTGCGACCTTTTGGCCATGCGCCCAATATGGGTTAATAAACCATGCATTAATGCCTGTTCATGCAGAATTTTATTTTGCCGGTTTTGGGTTAATATTATACTAAACCATTTTTCAAATATATCAACCTGTTTTTGGTTGGTTAATTGCACCAAATAATCAACCATACCGCGGTGAATGCGAAATTGTTCGTCATCAGGGATTACCCCCAAATTATTCAGGGCGCGCCGGTAAATAATGTCGCGCATTTTTACGGCATTGGGGGTTAAATTGCTGGATTCAGAATTATCGCCATGAATGCGGTATTGGGTTAAAATTTTGTCATGTATATTAATAATGGGGCCGGGTTTTTCACATAATATCAACCTTAACCATAAATCGTAATCCTCGCCAAATGTTAATTGTGTGTCATAATATCCATTGGCCATTTTTATTAACCGCCGGTGAAACATGGCGGTGGGGTTGGCAATGCTGTCCTGTAAAAACATGAATGCCCCCACCATCTCGTGGGGTATGGCATTGGCATTTATATATGTTTGGCCATCGGGGGCCATTATTTCCATACCACCGGCATCAATTAATAATTCAGGGTTGCCGAGAAAATGGTTATATTGGGTTTCAAAACGGGCGGGCAGGGCGGCATCGTCATCGTCCAATATGGCCACATATTCACCGCGTGCCAATTGCAGGGCCATATTGCGGGCATTTGGGCAACCGGTTCGTTGACGATTCATCAGCAATCGTACTCTTTTGTCGTTAATTGAATCTATAATATCGCGGGTTTCATTGCCCTCGTCATCGCAAATTATAATACATTCCCAATCGCTTATTGTTTGCGCCTGTAATGATTCAATGGCATGGCGAATATATTGCGGGCGGTTATAGGTAACCATCATCACCGAAATAAGGGGGGTATTGGTCATTGAATCGGTATATCCTTGCCAAATAACTTGAAACTGGGCAATTTGGCATTTTGTGCGCAACGGTAAACATGCGAAGCCATGGCATTGACCAAATGACCTTCATGGAACAACCCCAATTGCTTGTTTTTTTTGCGAATTAATTCAAACCACGGGTCAAAAATTTTGCTGGATTCAGGCGTTTCCAATTTGTAAATTCCATCGGTAAGGGCGCGGTGCATTTGAAATTGTTCGTTTGTGGGGATAATACCCATTTTTAACAGGGCCCGCATATAAATTTTATGGCGCAATTGCACAAACCATGGGGCCAAAATATTGCGCGACATGGCGGCACCATGCCGGCGATAATCAATTATTATATCGGGGTGGGCATAAAATTGGGGCATTGGTTTTTCATTCATTATCAGGCGCAACCATAAATCAAAATCCTCACCCGAAGGCAGGTCCTCGTCATACCCATAACCCAATTCGCTATGTATTTTACGTCTATACATGCTGGTGGGGTTGGAAATGGCACAATTAAAAAACATGCTGGGGGCCAAAATGTCATGGTTTAATTCGCGCGAATTTTCTGATGTGCTGTTGTGAATATCATCATTATGGAAAATGCTCATGGAACCACTAATAACCGACAAATGGGGTTGTTTTTCAAATATATTGGTTTGAATTTCCAACCGGTTGGGGCGGGCCACATCGTCATCGTCATGCACCGCAATAAATTGCCCGCGTGCCAAATGAAGTGCGGTATTGCGGGCGAATGCTATACCGCGGTTTTTAACACAATGGCATAATATTATTCGTTTATCGTGCAATTGTTGTATATTGCGCCATGAATCATCGGTTGAACCATCTAACACCACTATCAATTCAAAATCGCCCATGGTTTGCGCCATAATTGATTGCACCGATTGCAATAGATAACCAGCACGGTTAAAGCTAACCAACACAACCGAAACCAAAGGGTTTTTATGTAATAGAGTAGGGGTCATTGCCCAACCTCCTTTATATCCTTGATGGATTCCAAAAATGCCGGGTCATCAATGTCTAATGGCAATATGGTGGTATGTTTTATTGCCTCCATTGAAAAAACGCTGGTGACATCGTATAATTGCACTTTGGCAATTAATTTTTTGTATAATTCGTCATATCGTTGCACATCGGGCACCACCACGCGCAATAAATAATCATTCTCGCCCGAAATTCTGTAAAATTCAACCACCTCGGGGAAGGATTTAACCGCCCCAGCAAAGGTTTTTAACCATTCGGCCGAATGGTTATTGGTGCGCACCATCATAAACATGCTCAGCGCGCAATTGACTTTATTGGGGTTTAATAAGACCACTGCGCCCATTATATAACCCTCGGCCTCCATGCGTTTAATGCGCTTCCAGCATGGGGTTTGCGACAGGCCAACCCGGTGCGCAACCTCGGCCACCGGCAGGTTAGCATTGCGTTGCAATAATAATAAAATCTTTTTGTCTATATCGTCCAGCATGAACGATATTCTATCCATATTCATGGCTTTGTCAACGTATTGGGTGCATTTTTAGGTTTTCGTTTTGCCGATTATGCTTGATTAAAATTTATGTTTGGATATAATTTTTTCAAAATTAAAAAACCGATTAGGAGAATTTATATGAGTAATGAATATAATGAAGCGTATCAAAATGTTATTCAAAATTTAATTAAGCTGGGCATTGCGTGGGATGCACCAATAAATATGCAAATTCAGGGCGCGTTAAAATATTGCCCCAACCCCAAAATTATTTTTGATATTGGCGGTAATAAAGGTGAATATACCAACGAAATGTTGAAAAATACCCAACAAAGCCAAGTTTATATATTTGAACCCAGCAGGAAAAATAACGACATTTTAAATTCACGTTTTGCCGGTTTTAATAATGTTCATATTATGCCATTTGCATTAAGTTCGGTTGATAATGGCAAGGTTATTTTGCATTCTGATAGCGAAGGAAGTGGCTTGGGTTCGTTATATCAGCGTGATATACGCGAATATAACCTGGATTTTGAATATTCCGAAATTGTAAAAACCAGAAATTTATATAATGTTATACGCGAAAACAATATTGATGCCATTGACATTTTAAAATTGGATATTGAAGGCCATGAATTAGAAGTTTTAAAAACCATAGATAAATCTTTTTTCAAGAATATTAAAGTGATACAATTTGAAATGGGTTGCAATGTTGATGCCCGTATATTTTTCCGTGATTTTTGGTATTTGTTGAGCGACCAATTTCGTTTTTTGCGCTTTACCCCAACCGGAATAATTAATATTGCACAATATAGTGTATTTCATGAGTTTCCACATTGTGCCAATTATTTGTTAATAAACAAAATGATGTGATTTTATTTTTTGGTTGGTAAGATAAATGGAGAAACTAATCCTTTTTCATATTCCATATTTGATTCAATTATTTTTTTAACAAATTTAGGAGGCAAGTCTGGGTTTTCCTTGCACGCATTTTGAATATATAATTTTTTTGAAATTTTCTTTTTATTGGCAACCATTGGGGGGAACTCCTGATATTATTTATATTATATTTAAGTGGAATTTCAATATATATTTTATTCGCATAATGTATATTATGGAAAATGAATTATGGGGGTATGGGTTAAAAGGAATAGAAAGACAATTAATCACGACAAATATAAAATATATTGTTTAATATCAATTATTAATTAAAACAAGCGAAACAAAAAATTAAATTTTTATATTATTACATTCCATAAGAAATCCTATTTTCAATGCCCCAAAATTTGCGAGAGGAACAATTTTGTTCGTTCGCTCTTGGGGTTTTTGAAAAATTCTTCGGGTTCGTTTTGTTCAATTATTTCGCCCTTGTCCATAAATATAATGCGGTTGGCCACCTTGCGGGCAAAGCCCATTTCGTGGGTAACGCATAACATGGTCATGCCCGAACCGGCCAGGTCAATCATCACATCCAACACCTCGGCTATCATTTCGGGGTCCAATGCTGATGTGGGTTCGTCAAATAACATGACCTTGGGGCGCATACATAACGAACGGGCAATCGCCACCCGTTGTTGTTGCCCGCCCGATAATTGGCCGGGGAATTTTTTGGCTTGTTCGGGTATTTTTACCTTGGTTAAAAATTCCATGGCTATCTCTTCGGCTTCCTTCTTGGGCATTTTTTTCACCCATATTGGGGCCAAAGTGCAATTTTCCAGCACCGTTAAATGCGGGAAAAGGTTGAAATGTTGAAACACCATTCCCACCTCGCGCCTTATATTCTCTATATTTTTCAAATCACTATTCAGCTCAATGCCGTCTATCACCACCGAACCCTCTTGATGTTCCTCCAACCGGTTAATACAGCGAATCAGGGTGGATTTGCCAGAACCTGATGGCCCACAAATAACTATCCGTTCGCCTTCCTTGACCGAAAGGCTAATGCTCTTTAATACGTGAAACTGCCCATACCATTTTTGCAGCCCGTTAATATCAATAATTGGTTTTTCCATCATAACCCCCTTTTATTTTTTATGGTCAGTTTTTAATTTATTTTCCAAATACAGGCTATATCGTGACATGGCAAAGCACACCACAAAGAAAAACAAGCCTATAAACATATATACCTCACGCGATATACCCTTCCAATTGGCATCTTGCAGGGTTGCACGCCCGACACCCAATATATCAAACATACTGATAATTATCACCAATGTGGTATCTTTAAACAGGCCAATGAAGCTGTTGACAATACCGGGAATGGAAATTTTTAATGCCTGTGGCAATATAACCAAGCGCATGGCCTGCCAATAGGTTAGGCCCATGGCCTCGGCCGCTTCCATTTGCCCCTTGGGTATGGCTTGCAGGCCGCCGCGTATGACCTCGGCCAAATATGCGGCCGAAAATAATGAAACCATTATCATCACCCGTAATAACAGGTCAAAACGCACGCCCGGTGGCAAAAAATAATTCAACATATTGCTGGCTACAAATAATAATGTAATTAATGGCACACCGCGTATAAATTCAATAAACCAAATGGACAAATATTTTACCACAATCAATTTGGAACGCCGGCCCAATGCCAATAAAATACCCAATGGTAATGATGCGGCAATACCCACCACACCGACAATCAGGTTCAACATCATACCGCCCAATTTGTCAGTATCTATCTTGGGGAATATTATCCCGCCCTTGATTAATATATAGGCCAAAAATGGGTAAATGGCCGAAAATATTAACAATTGTTTGCGGTATTTTATGTTGTCGTATAATAATGGTGCCAGGGCGACAAATAACAAAACAAAGGCCACATCAACCCGCCAACGTTGATCCACCGGGTAAACATTATAAATATACAAACCCCAACGGGCACGGGCAAAGGCCCAACATGCCCCCTCGCCCGCTTCGTAACATTCGCGTTGTGAAGAAACAAATAAAGTTGCATCCAAAAATAACCATTGCACCATAGGTGGTAAATATTTTGCCATAAATATAATGAATATAATGGTAAATAAAGCATCATACCAGGTTGAACACAGGTTTTTATACACCCAATCAACCCAACCCACCGAATTTTTGGGGGGTGGCAGGCTGGGGTGTTCGCCGGGTTTATATGTAATATTTGTCATTATACCCTCCCATTTTACCTTTCCACCAATGCTATCTTTTTATTATAATAATTCATTAACGATGAAATAATTAATGAAATGGACAAATAAAATAGCATAATAATCATCATACATTCAATTTCATGGCCGGTGATGTTTAGGGTTGACCCACCCAACGTAAGAGTAATATCCACATAACCCACGGCAATCGCCAATGATGAATTTTTGGTTAAATTCAAAAATTGCGATGTCATGGGGGGCACAATAACCCGCAGGGCCTGGGGTATTAAAATCAGGCGCATTAACATATTGCGTTTGAAACCCAGTGCCATGGCTGCCTCGGTTTGGCCGTGCGATATGGCCAAAATGCCCGAACGGACAATTTCGGCAATAAATGCGGCCGTGTAGGTGGATAAGGCAAACCACATAGCAATAAATGCGGCCGGTATTTCCAACCCACCAATCAAGGTGAATAAGCCCATTTCGGGTTTTTCCCATTGCAAATGCGCCCCACCCAACAAAAATACCAAAGTTGGCAGGCCCAAAACCACTGCAATATTAACCCATAAAACCGGGTAATGTTTACCGGTTTGGTATGTTTTATTAATGAAATATTTTTTAACAAAATGGGAGGCAATTAACCCCACCACAAACGCCAACACAATATACCAACCCATGTCATTAAACAGGGGTTTTGGGGCATTTATACCCGAATTATTTAACAAAATAGTATCCATTATAACCCATGATTCACGCGGTTCGGGGAAAATATTAGAAAATAAACCGGCCCAAAATAATATTTGTAATAATAATGGTATATTGCGTATGGTTTCCACATAAATATAGGCAAAGCGGTTTAACAAAAAATTCTTGGACAGGCGGGCAATACCAATTAATACCCCCAAAATGGTGGTGGTTATTATCCCCCAAAAGGCAATATATAATGTGCCGAGCAGACCCACAACCGCCGCCCGTAAATGGGTGTCGGTAGATTGAAATGGAATTAATTGCATTGATTCGGTAATATCGTATCCGGCCGGTTGTTTCAAAAAGTCAAAACCGAACGATTTATTTTGAATGGCATAATTAATAAATAAATTGGTCAGCAAAATGCTAACCACCATCAACACTGAAACAAGGGCGATAATTTGTAAAATTATGCCCCGATAATGTTGGTTATACCATAATTGAGATAGTTTATTCATTATCCCCCCTTTTGATAATTGCATTTGCTTGGTTAAAAACAAATGAATAAATTTGTCATTGCAATGATTAGGCCCCCCGTTTCAAAAAGATTCACATCATTGCTAATATGTCATTATTCACCATTATAAAATATTTTTTATTAAGTAAAGAAAAAAATCAATTGAATTTTTGAATAGTGGTTGCTAAGATTATTTTCATTAATCTAAGAGGTTCAAATGTATGATATAAATAATATTTTTGCAAAAATATTGCGCGGTGAAATACCATGCAAAAAAATTCACGAAAATGACTATGCCATGTCGTTTTATGACATTAACCCCCTGCGTAAAGTTCATGCGTTGGTAATACCCAAGGGCCAATTTACCAGTATGAACGAATTTATGCAATCGGCAGGTGATTTTGAAATTACCGCATATTGGCAATGCGTGCGCGAAACCATTCAAATTTTGGGCCTGCGCGATGGTGGTTACCGGCTGATTACCAATGTGGGCGGGCACGGGCAACAGGAAGTTCCCCACCTGCATTTCCATATTTTGGGCGGTGAACCCGTTGGCAAAATGGTAAGTTAATGGTTAGATAATGGTTAGATAAGGAATCACAATGCCCCTATTCGTCCGCATATTTTCGCCCAACATGTTAACAATGGCCCGTATATTGGTTTTGCCATTGTTAATTTTATTATGGTTATGGGCCGGTGAATATTATCGTTGGTGGGGACTTGCCATTTATACATTCGCCTGTATTACCGATTATTTGGACGGCTATATTGCCCGTAATTACAATATTATGACCAATTTTGGGCGCATTATGGACCCCATTTCCGATAAAATATTGGTGGGGGGCATATTAATTTTATTAGTCAGCGATAACAGCATTTATGGTGTGCATATTGTGGCCGGCATTATAATATTGGTGCGCGAAATAACCGTGTCGGGCCTGCGCGAATTTTTACAGGAAATAAAGGTGGCCATGCCGGTTTCGCATTTGGCCAAATATAAAACTGGTATGCAAATGGTATCGTTGGGTTTTTTGGTGGCCGAAAATATTGATTTATATTTTTTGTCGGCCCAGCAAATTGGTATTATATTATTATGGTTATCGTCTATTCTAACCATTATTACCGGTTATGATTATTTAAAACGCGGTCTGGATTATATGAACCATGAATGATTGCTTTGCCAAACCGGCCCCCACCCCCGAAAACGCGCTTGACATAATTTTTGATAAATTACAACCCATACAAAAAAAACAAAATTGCCCCATATATAATATTTTGGGCCGTATTTGCGCCCAAAATATTCACGCCAAATGTGCGGTGCCGGCCTTTGCCAATAGTGCGGTTGATGGTTATGGGGTGCGCATGGTTGATTTGGCGCAGGATAAACTCAATATAACCCAAAAAATTACAGCCGGCCGGCAGGGCATTGCCCCACCCCTGCCCGTCCATTCGTCCGTTTTTATTATGACCGGTGCCCCGGTGCCGGCCGGGGTTGATTGCATTTTTATGTTAGAGGATTGCATAATAGATAATAATATATTGAAAATTACACCCGCATTGCGCACATTGGCTGTGGCGGGCCTGAATATTCGCCCGATTGGTGATGATGTGGCATTGGGCGATAATATTATTGAAACCGGTGAAACCATCAATATTGCCAAAATTGGCCTGTTGGCCGGGCAAAATACCCAAAAATTGGCGATTTTCAAGCCCCTGACCATTGCGATAGCATCCAGCGGGAACGAGATTGCCCAACATAACCAATTGCAATATGGCGAATTATTTGACATTAACCGCCCGCTTTTGATTAATTTATGCCAAAAAATGGGGCATAAAGTTTTGGATTTGGGGGTGGTTAGCGATAATTTGGCCGATTTACAACGCATTGCCCAAACCAAATGCGATGCCATTATCACCAGTGGCGGGGTTTCACAGGGCACCGAGGATTACATAATTCAATTTTTAAACCAAAACCAATTATATATTAGCGGCCTATTGTTAAAACCCGGCCGTCCCTTTGCCTTTGGCATGGTGGGGGGCATTCCTTGGTTTGGCCTGCCCGGCAACCCGTTGGCGGTATTGGCCGCCTTTGAATTATTATTGCGCCCGGCCCTTAATTACCTGCAATGCGGTGTAAAGCGCGCCCCAAAATTTACCCCGGCCCCGGCCGGCATGGTTTTTACCAAAAAGGCCGGACGGGCCGAATTAATACGGGTTTATATTAGGGATAACTCCCTGCACCGCGCCCCCAAGGCCGGTGCGGCCATGCTATCATCACTCAACATGGCCGATGGTTATATTTATGCCCCCAGCCATATCACCACCATACAAAGGGGCGATATTTGTCAATTTTACCCATTGAATTTTTGAAAATTGTATTTTTAAAATCAGCCAAGTTATAAAACTAATTTTTGTATTGATTATTGCAATAGGCATGGGTGAATTGCAAATTCTCTAATAAGTCAGACCCGCCATTTTTTTTGGGTATAATATGGTCATCGGTAATATCCTTGTCCAACATATATCCCCCACATATACTACAAATTTTTGAACCTTTTAATGTCTCTCTTAAAAACTTCTTGTTAAATTCTATTGTTCTTTCAATATATTCCTCGGGCATTTCAAAACTAGGTTTTAATTCCTTAAAAATTTCTTTTATTGTCACTGAAGGATTATTTTGAAACAATTTTATTGAAGTTCTAATAAAATCGCCAATATAATCAACTCTTTTCTCACTTCTGTAGTATTCAACTCTGGTTTTAAGAAATAATTGTTTATTGGCCAATATTTTATTTTCTATATTCCCACGAAATTTAATAAAATCATTTGGAAAATTTTTATTATTTATTTTTTCGTGTAAATAATATTTTATCATACCTAAAAATAACTCGGGATTATGTTTACCCTCTTCGTTATAAAAATAAATTGCTGGGTGTAAACCTAAACTTCCCCCCTCTTTGGTAAATAATAAACTTATCAAATTATTAATATTTTTTAAAAATTCAATGGTGTTCTTTCCGCATTCTTCAACATCATTTTCATTTTCAAAATTATACTTTTTGGCAAATTTAGCATTATCGGTATTATTATTATAATCATTCACCAATTCAAAAAAACTCCACAGCAACGTTAATCCATCAGGTTTTTTGGCACTGCCACCAACCGGTAAATTTATATCTATAATTTTTGGTTTTAATTCAGGGCTATAAATTTTTTGGTATAGTTGTGATGAAATATCTTCTATTTCTTGTTTAATATCTGACTTGAAACTTGACCAATATTTATTGCCCGTTCCGGCACGCATTAAACTGCGCGCCCCAATACCCATTGGCGTATGACGGTTTTTCAAAATTAAGGATTCAATGTTTGATAATTTAGTGCCCTGTTGGTTTATCTTAAAAAAAGAATCCTCGGCTTTTTTGGGGTCATAACCCGAATATACTTGGCTAAACAATTCTCTGTTTAATACATCGGCATTAATTTTTGGGTTATCCGTATCAAATTTACCAACTGATTCATCAACCAATTTTTTTGTATAATCGTGCAATTGTTGTTGGCTTTCTGGAATTTTATCTTTAAAATACTCCCGTGAAATTTTTCCATACCCATAATCATCATTTATCCACGCCAATAAGGCACTTAACCGGTGTGCCCCGTCAATTACAAATGAATGTTGGCCTGAATTCCAAATTATAACACTTGGCACCATGTAACCATTAACTTGGGCTTCTATCATATCCTTTATTTGTTCGGGAGTCCAATTATCGGTTTCGCGTTGAAAATCGGGCTTTCTTAAACGACCGGCAATGCTAAAACCAGCAAATTGTCCATCACCCCTGATTAAATTCTGAATATTAATAGTAATTTTAAAATTTTTGTTAATTTCTGATGAATCGTTATTTTCAACTTGAATCAACTGCATATCCTCCCTTGGAATCAGGGCATCAAGCGTTACATAACCAATCATTGGTTTTGATTTTTGTTTAATTTTCAAATTCATTTTTACCATTTATTGCCATAATATACCAATGTAATTAATTAATGTCAATATCATTAAAACAGGCTATCAAACCGGTGGCTGTGGCAGTTTTTCCATCAATTCAAATGGCACCACCATTTTGAAATTTTTGATGGTTTCGCCCCAATTGGCCACCAACGAACGGGCATATTGCGAATTGGTTGCGGTGATATATTTTTGCAATAATTGCAAAATATGGTCCTGCCAATATGGGTTTTTAACCTCGTAAAAATCAACGCATTGTTTGTTGATTTTTTTGGGTAATTTGTTTTTGGCATCATAAATAAATGCCAAACCACCGGTCATGCCGGCGGCAAAATTATCGCCAATTCGGCCCAGAATCATCACCTCGCCACCGGTCATATATTCGCAACCATTGGTGCCACACCCCTCCACCACGGCTGTGGCCCCCGAATTACGCACCGCAAAGCGTTCACCGGCCTGGCCCACCGCAAATAAATAACCCTTGGTTGCACCATACAGGCAGGTATTGCCAATAATAACATTATTTTGGCTGGCCAAGGGCGATGTGGCGGTGGGGCGCACCACCACGGTGCCCCCGCTTAGGCCCTTGGCCACGTAATCGTTGGCTTCGCCAATCAATTCAATGTGCATACCGCCAACAATAAACGCCCCCAGCGATTGCCCAGCCGTGCCCCGCAATTTCAATTCAACATGTTTGTCGTTTAACGCATTCATGCCATATGTGCGGGTAATTTTGGATGCCAATTTGGTGCCAATGGTGCGGTCGGTATTGACCACATTATATTCCAAATGGCATTTTTCGCGCGAAGTAAATAATTTTTTGGCATCATCAATTATTTTATTATCCAAATTATCGGGCAATATATTTTTAAAATTGCGGTCCTTGGTGGCAAAATCAATATTATGGTGGGCCTTGGCCAATAATGGGTTTAAATCCAAGCTGTCCAAATATTGTTCGGAATCCTTGTTACGCACCACCTGTTGCAATAATTCGGTTCGCCCAATAATTTGGTGCAGGTGGGTAAAGCCCAATTCGGCCAAAATTTCGCGCACCTCGGTTGCCACAAAACTAAACAGATTCACCACCTTTTCGGGGGTGCCGTTAAATTTTTCAATCAATTTTTCGTCCTGTGTGCACACACCAACCGGGCAAGTATTGGAATGGCATTGGCGCACCATCAGGCACCCCATGGCCACCAGAGATGCCGTGCCTATACCATATTCCTCGGCCCCCAAAATGGCGGCTATCACCACATCACGCCCCGTTTTTATACCGCCATCGGTGCGCAATACCACTTTATCGCGCAAATTATTCAGGGTTAGCACTTGGTGTGCCTCGGCCAGGCCCAATTCCCACGGCAGGCCAGCATATTTGATGGAGGTTTGCGGTGAAGCACCCGTGCCCCCCGAATGCCCCGAAATCAATATCGCATCGGCCTTGGCCTTGACCACGCCGGCGGCAATGGTGCCAATACCCGAACGGGCCACCAATTTCACACAAACCCGGGCATTGGGGTTAATTTGTTTCAAATCATAAATTAATTGGGCCAAATCCTCTATGGAATATATATCATGGTGCGGGGGCGGGCTGATTAATGTTACCCCCTCGGTGGAATGGCGCAATTTGGCAATTAATGCCGAAACCTTGAAGCCGGGCAATTGCCCGCCCTCACCGGGTTTGGCCCCCTGTGCCATTTTAATTTCAATTTCATCGCAATTATTCAAATATTCGGCTGTAACCCCAAACCGCCCAGAGGCAATTTGTTTAATGGCCGAACAGGCATTATCGCCATTGGCGCGTGGCTTGTATCGTGCGCTATCCTCGCCCCCCTCGCCACTATCTGACTTAGCCCCAATGCGGTTCATGGCAATGGAAAGTGTTTCATGGGCAATGGGTGATAATGCCCCCAAGCTAATACCCGGGGCCAATAAACGTTTGCGTATATCGGTTATTGATTCGACATCCTCCACCTTAACCATATTGCCGGTGGGTTTGAATTTCAATAAATCGCGTATATGAATGGCCGGCAAATCATATATCATTTTGCTATATACCTTGAAAAGGGCGTAACTATCACGTGTAACCGCGGTTTGCAGGGCGTGAATGGCATTGGCCTCCCACGCGTGCGCCTCGCCCGATGGGCGGTAGCGGTAAAACCCACCAACCGGCAGGCTATTATTCAATTCCTCAATTGCTTCATAATGATTCACCAATATTTTTTGCAGGCCCGACATGCCCAACCCCGAAATACGGCTAACCAACCCGGGGAAAAATTCCTGCACCAGCGCGCGTGAAAGCCCGACAGCCTCGAACACATAGCCCCCGCGGTAGGAACTGATGATGGAAATACCCATTTTGGACATAATTTTCAATAAACCATCATCAATGGCTTTTTTGTAATTTTCCAATGCCTTTTCCTTAGAAATTTTGCCCAATAAACCGCGTTCGTGGCGGTCCAAAATACTGGCGGTGGCCAATGCCGGGTTGATGGTGGTAACCCCCACCCCAATTAACACGGCAAAATGGTGCACGTCCAATGCCTCGTCCATGGTAACATTAATGCTGGTATAGGAACGCAGGCCCTCTTGGCTTAATTTGGTATGCACCGCACCGGCCGCCAATATCATCGGCACCGGGTGCATTCCATTTTTTCGGTCTATATTAATATTATCCAAAATAATGTATGGTTTGCGGGCCGATGCGGCCTCAAACGCGAGCCGTTGAATTTCCCACACCGCCCGGCGTAGGCCGTTAGCTTCATTGGGGTTATAAGCGCATTGAATAGTTTCGGCCCCCTGCCCCATCCATTCCCTTAATTGGGCAAATTCATAATCCATTACCACGGGTGACGATAATTCCATAAAATCCAATTCGCCTTTTTGTGCCAATGAATTGCCCATATTATTCAGGCGCGTGGCAAGCGACATTACATGCCGTTCGCGTAAGGAATCTATTGGTGGGTTGGTAACTTGGGCAAAATTTTGCCTAAAAAAATGGTGCAGGCCGCGGTAACGCCCGGCCAAAACCGCCAATGGCGAATCATCGCCCATACTGCCGGTGGCTTCCTTGCCCTCCACCGCCATGGGTTGCAATATTAATTCGCAATCCTCTAATGACCAACCAGACAATAATTGCCTCTGCACCAAATCGGCCGGGTGCACCTTGGGCAGGCTTTTCGGGGCGGGCAAATCCTTGATATTATGAATTTGTTTTATCCAATCTTGGTATGGGTTGGCCCCGGCCACCATGGTTTTCAATTCGCGGTCGTGCATTAATTTGCCATTGGCCAAATCAACCCCTATCATTTGCCCCGGGCCCAATTTACCCCGTTCAATCAAGTCGCTTTCGCGGTATTTGACCATACCCGATTCTGACCCCACCACCAATAAACCATCACGGGTAATGGCATAACGCGAAGGGCGCAGGCCATTGCGGTCGCAACCGGCCAACACCCAATTGCCATGATACGCACAAATGGCGGCCGGCCCGTCCCATGGTTCCCATGAAGAATGGGCAAAGCGGTAAAATGCCTTTAAACTGGCCGGCATATCCTTGGCCTCCTCCCATGCCTCGGGCATCAAGAGCGATTTCACCTCGGGCAGGTCGCGCCCTGATTGCAAATTTATTTCAAAAACATTATCCAATGCCCCTGAATCTGATGTATTGGGCATAATGATGGGCAAAATATCGTCCATATTGCCAAAACGTTCGTCCTCTAAACGTCTTTCGCGGTTGCGCATCCAATTAATATTGGCCGATAAAGTATTAATTTCGCCATTATGGGCAATAACCCGAAATGGTTGGGCCAACGGCCAACTGGGGAAAGTATTGGTGGAATAACGTTGATGGTAAACCACAAAATTGGAAACAAATAATTCGTCCTGTAAATCCGGGTAAAATTCGTCCAATTGTTCGGCCAAAAACAGGCCCTTATATATAATGGAACGGCTGGAAAAGGAACAAATATATGATTCCAATAAATTTTCGGCCAAAAATGTCTTCTCAATGCGCCGGCGCATAACATAAATTTCGGTTTCAAATTTTTCGGGGCTTAAACCCTTGGTGTTGTTTATGACAATTTGTTCAATTTCGGGGCGGGTGGCATTGGCCTTTTCGCCTATCACATTATTATTAATGGGCACCTGCCGCCAGCCAATAATTTGGTAACCACGCCTGATAATTTCGCTTTCAATAATCACCCGGGTGCGTTCCTGTGCGTCCATATTGGTGCGTGGTAAGAAAATCATACCCACGGCAAAGCTATCGGCCTTGGCAATACCCATGGAATGGATATATTGTTGAAAAAATTCGTGTGGAATGGCCAAATGAATACCGGCCCCATCGCCGGTTTTGCCATCGGCATCAACCGCCCCGCGGTGCCATAATGCCTTTAAGGCGTTAACCCCTAATTCCACCACTTGGCGGGTGGCGTGCCCCTTGATATTGGCAATTAACCCCACCCCACAGGCCGATTTTTCAAATTGGGGCAAATATAACCCATGTTCGGCCAAATATTGGGCTTGTTGGAATTGTTGGTCTACACTATTTTTCATGGTTTTTCCTTTATTATATTAAGAATTTTTTTTAATTTGCCGGGTTGGGCAAAGCCCATTGTGCCGTCCATGGCAAAATTTTTGAAATATTTTTTTACCATGGGGGCGTTTAATTGTTGTAAAATAAATTCGGCCGTTGGGCGGTCGTTAAATGCCATAAAACATTGCAATGATTGATTAGCCTGAAAATGCCCGTCAAAAATTTGTGGGTCAAATTCGCGCTTGCCGTAAGATTGCCATATAATTTTGTATGATTTAAAATTATAATCCCCCACCCCCAATAAGGCCCACCAAACGCCCTTTTGTATATAGGCATTTATCATTAAACCCCGGCGGTTTTGTAATATATTTTTGTAATTATTCAAAAATTGCCATAATTCGCCATGCATTTGTATTTCATTGGGTTTCAGCGGTTTACCATTGGCATGATACGGAATTAAAACCCATTTGCGCAACGAATCCTTTTTGCTGGCACCAAAATCGCCGGCATTGATTAATGGAAACAAATATTGTTTAGGCAGAATGGTTGGGGCCACCAATTTGTTACTGACCATGGCCATGGAATCGTTAATATTTTTATATGAATCAAATATAAATACATCATTGGCCCCGGCAGTATTAACCCCTTGGCGGGGCATATTATTGGCATGTATGGTGATATTTATATCATTTAATAAGTGGCGTTCATCGGTGTCTATATATTGAAAGGCATCATCATGGTTTAATAATGGTTGCAATTGGCGCATTTTCCATACAAATTCGCCCTTTTTGCCATTAGGTGTATAAAAATTGCTATTTATGGGGAATGTTTGGGCTTGGTCGCGGGCAAAAACCATAAAACCATAGCGGGTTTTTACCCCCTTAAATGCGCGGTGGCGCGAAAAATCATATAAATTGGTCAGGGCAAAGGCCTGTTTTCCGTGGGCAAATTGCCGAAAATTGCGGTGCGCCCCATCATTAAGCAATAATGCCAATGGGGCAAAAAAATAGGCCATTCCCTTGGGTTTCAAATGGTCTAATATCGCCTTTTGTATAATTAAGCACGACAAATCCTGCCCCGAACCGCCCATGGTTACTTCATTTTTATTTTTAACCAATGAATATTGATGATAAAATGGTTTTAATATTTGCTTATATTCCATCGGCAGTTCGTTAAAATTTACCCATGGCGGGTTGCCATACAAAATATCACAACAAAATGGAATGGTATCGGTAATAAAATCGCCATGAATAATATTATTTTGAGGGAATTTTATACCAAATTTTGTATCAAATTTTGCGTATAATTGCGCCAATTTTTCGCCATCACATTCCACCCCATACAAATTATGCAGGGGCAATTGGTCAATGGAAAAACCCATTTTTATGGCCGTAACCACCAAAGATTCTAATAAATTACCACTGGCACAGGTTGGGTCCAACACCGATTTACCGGCCAACCATGCACGGGCAATATGGCAATGCTGGGCGAAATATTCACCCCATTGCAATGGTGTTTCCACCTGCCCCAGATGGTAATTAGCCATGTTATGCGGCCTTTTGTTTGGATATTTGTTCGTTCAAAAATTTGCGAATCCCTTGGGCGGCCATTTTGCCGTCCTTGATGGCCCATACAACCAGTGATGCCCCGCGGGCAATATCTCCGGCGGCAAAAACCCCGCGGGCATTGGTGGCACCGGCCGTATTTTTGATGGCAATTGTGCCATTTTTATTGACCGGTAATTCCTTGTCGCCAAACAAATGGGGCAAGTCCTCGGCCTCAAAACCCAATGCCATAATTACCTTATCGCAATGCAAAACTTCCTCGGAACCATCTATTGCCACCACCGATTGCCGTCCATCGTGGGCTTTCTCGGTTAAGCGCATTTTGGTAATTTCTATTCCCTCCACCTTATCATTCCCCAAAATTTTGTTGGGGGCCGAAAGCCAACGAAATTCCACCCCCTCGTCCATCGCATTTTGCACCTCGCGGTCTGAACCGGGCATGTTATCGCGGTCGCGCCGGTATAAACATACCACTGACTTGGCCCCTTGGCGAATGGCGGTGCGCACGCAATCCATCGCGGTATCACCACCACCTATCACCACCACCCGTTGCCCATTGCAGGATAAATCGGCATTTTTGGTAATAGTATCACCCAAATTGGCGCGGTTTGCTTGGGTTAAATAATCAAGGGCCTGTATAACATTTTTTAACTCCTTGCCCGCCATATCGGCCATGCGTTGTTTATAAACACCGGTGGCTATTAACACCGCATGGTGTTTTTGTTTAATTTCAGCAAAATCCTTGGCAACATCGTGGTTTAATACAAATTTCACCCCGGAATCAATCAACCATTGGGTGCGCCGTAAAACCACCTGTTTATCCAATTTGAAATTGGGTATGCCATATATTAACAGCCCACCCACGCGGTCATAGCGGTCATACACCACCACCTGAAAACCCAATTGGCGTAAATCCACCGCCGCCGCCAAACCGGCCGGCCCGGCCCCAATAATCGCCACCGATTCGGCGCGTTCGCGGGCCGGCTTTACCGGTTTAACCCAACCATTTTGCCAGGCGGTTTCGGTAATATATTTTTCAACCGAACCAATGGTTACATAATCATGCCCTGATTGTTCCAACACGCAATTACCCTCGCATAACCGGTCCTGCGGGCAAATACGGCCACAAATTTCGGGGAATGTATTGGTGGCCTGTGATGTTTTATAGGCCTCTTCTAACCGCCCCTCGGCCGTTAGCATTAACCAATCGGGTATATTATTGCCCAATGGGCAATGAATTTGGCAAAACGGCACCCCGCATTGTTCGCACCGGCCGGCCTGTAACTCGGCTGTCTTTTCTTCATATTTGTTATATATTTCGTCATAATTTTTTATGCGCGCCAAGGCACTTGCCTTTAATGGAGTTTGTTGCGGGCGGTTAACAAATTGCGTCATTTTGGGTGTTGTCATGGTTAATCCTGTTGTTTAACCATTCGCCATACAGCAAAATTGCCCAAAATGAAACAAAAAAAATAATATATGTCAATTTAATTGATAATTTTATATGGATAAATTATTTACAATGAATAATTTATGAAAATTTTAACAAAAATAGTCAACTTAATTTACAAATGAAAATGGGTGGGTTGCCAAAACAACCCACCCACTTTGTTAGGGAGAAAATTATATAACCCGTTCAAAATCCAACCGGTTCAGGCGGGCATTAATATCCACCATCGCCCCGTTCATTGAAATTTGCGAATTGGGGGTAATTTCACCATGTTCATCGGCCTTGAACGAAATATTGCTTAACATGGAAACAATGCCAAAATTGCCCAATTTGCTGTTATCAATATTGGCTTTATTCTCGGTATCCATATAACCCACCGGCAATTTTTCGGTTGGAATCATATTAATCATTTTATATTCCATAATGCTGGTGGCAATGGCTTCCACTTCGTTGGCTTGGCCATTGGGGTTGCGCCGAACATTAAATGTTAATGCCAAACTATGGTCAAGGTGGGGTTGGTATGACGACAAATTATCAATGCCCGATTTAATGGCAAAATCTATCCCAAATGCCACCGAACCTTGATGGTTGGTTTTGGCCAAATTATACATTGAATCGGGGCTGATGCCGTATTCTTGCCCAATATATTGCATAACTTCCATAATTTTTTCCTTGCTGGTGCCAACTTCATATAACGAAATTTTGCTGTTTGGGCGCCCTGTTTCATCATTTTGGCTGGTTTCAACACTTAATTTGTTATTATGGATTTGAATGATGGATGTTTTTTGTCCATCGGACAGGGTAATTTTGGCCCCACCATTAATATCGCGTATCATGGTTGCGCGTTCTAATGTATTGGGGGCTTGCATTTCCTTATAAACTTGGCCAATGGCTTCCTCGGCCGCGGGTTCGTTGCCACCCAACATTATTTTGTTGTTATAATCAACCCAATTATTGCCGGCACGGGCCGATGGTGAAAAAACATCGCTATTGGATTTTTCATTAACCTGTTTCAAAAAACCCTGCAAATTGCCAATTTTTTCGTAATTATACATGTTTTTAACCAAATCTTGGTTTTGTTTGCTGGCGGTTACATCATTTTCCTCCATGCCGGTAATTTTCATACCAAAATAACCGGTTCCGACTGGGGTTCCTTCGCCCTCGGCACGGGATATACCGGCATTGGCCAAAATATTTTGGGCCTGCACAATAAATTTGGCTAATTCCATTTTATGGCCGTTTGATTCGGGGTTTTCGGTTGCTGGGTATAAAACCAATTTTGACCCATCATGCACGCCATTGCTTAATGTCCATTTGCCAATTGGGCTTTGGTCGGCCGATATGATGGGCAATAATAATTGATATGCCTTTACCGCATCCTTGCCGGCAATATGTAATTCAAAACTATCGCCATGGTTGCGTAATGCGGGGTTGACCTGCATTTGGGGCATGTCCTCGCCATATTTTTCCATTGAACCGGTGGCAATTTTTTGCCCAATAACCATATCACCCACCTTGCTGTGTATAACGTTGGCCTGCACCGATTCCCCACCATGCGCAATTTCTAACTGGGCACGCACAATATCCACCCCGTCCTTGTGAATATTATTGCTTTCACGCATAGTTTGGCGGGCGGCATAATCGGCACGGGTTGCAATGGCATCGGGGGTTAATTGGTCGCGCCCCAAATGCACCAATTGGCGCAATAAATTGCGTGTATAGGCCATATTATCGGCAATGGGGAATTTTTGGGCCATTTGTTGAAAATCGTGCCCCTCGGGTAAGTATTTCTTAACCAATGGGTTATCCTTTAAGCTATCGGCCCGTTGGTTTAATGACCGGTTAATATTCATAATATCATCAACGCTGATTAAACGGCCTTGGTTGGCATTTAATAACTGCATGGAGGTGCTCATGGCGGCATCACGGCCATATTGTTCGCTGACCGAATCAAAGAAACCCTTGACAATTTCGTTATTTTGTTCGGTAATTTTCTTTTCAGTATTAATTAAATGAAAAAAACCGGCAATGGCGGTCAGGGCCCGGCCAGCAAATGAACCGCCATTATTGGTTAGGGCCTTTACAGCCTTGTCATTAAATTGAAATCCTTCTAATCCTGCAATTTGGCGCATGGGGGCAAAATTTTGGCTGGCATTAACTTGGGTCATTTTTATAATCCTTTTGTTTGGGTTGGTTGTGAATTTGTATTATGTTTTACCTATAATTCAAACCTCCCAAATTGGAAATACCCAACCCACCAATTACATAAAATTTTATGCAATATTGAAAATATTATTATATTTCAATGGTTTGTTTATTTAATTTGCAAGCAGGGGCTAGGATGCGTTTTTCACCCCCATCTAACTAAATAGGTATGCAATGGTATAAATTTTAAACTTTTTTTAGTGTTCCCAGTATACCGAATAATTGTGATGACAAAAACGATGCAAAGGGCTGGATAGGCCTTAATATTTTGGGGGCAAACAAAAGCTATACGCCCAAAAATCAAACCGAATTAACTTCCAAACTGGATATTGATTCCACCATAGAAAACTCGCGTTCCTTTCGCAAATTATACAACGAATGCCAAATAATTTGCACGGCAACACAAACCAATTAAAAAATCTTAAATCCGGGGCACCGTTACCCCGGTTTGGTTCATATATTTGCCCTTGCGGTCGCTGTATGACACTTCGGGGGGCAATTCACCGCGGAAGAATAAAAATTGGCATGCCCCCTCGTTGGCATAAATTTTGGCCGGTAATGGGGTGGTGTTTGAAAATTCAAGGGTAACATGCCCCTCCCATTCGGGTTCCAGCGGGGTTACGTTAACAATAATACCGCAACGGGCGTAGGTGGATTTTCCCAAACATACCACCAAAATATCGCGCGGTATTTTAAAATATTCCACGGTGCGGGCCAAAACAAAGCTGTTGGGTGGTATAATACATTCATTGGTTTTACGGCGCACAAAGGCACTTTCCTGAAAATTTTTGGGGTCAACCAATGCATTATCAACATTGGTGAAAATCAAAAATTCATCGGCCACCCGTGCATCATAACCATATGAGGACAGGCCGTAAGAAATTATTCCCTCGTTCCTCTGCCCCTCCACAAATGGGCTTATCATTGCGTGGTTATTGGCCAAATCACGAATCACTTTATCGGGCAGAATGCTCATGGCTCTTTCCTCTTGCGTTGTTGTTGTTTGCGGTTTTTCAGGTTGCTTTTTAATTGCTCGCTTAGCCGTTGTTTTTTATCGTCATTCATCATAAATTCACCCCAAAATACCCACCCCGGCATATTCGCCATAATGGCCCAATTGCCGTTCAATGCGTAATAATTGGTTATATTTGGCGGTGCGGTCGGAACGGCTGGGGGCACCGGTTTTAATTTGTCCGCAATTACAGGCCACGGCCAAATCGGCTATGGTTGCATCCTCGGTCTCGCCACTGCGGTGCGACATAACCGATTTATAACCGGCGCGGTGCGCTATATCAACCGCCTGTAAGGTTTCGCTTAATGTGCCAATTTGGTTCACCTTAACCAAAAGGGCATTGGCCAAGCCATCGGCAATGCCCTGTTTCAATTTTTTGGGGTTGGTTACAAACAAATCATCGCCGACTATTTGAATCCGCCCCTTGCCACGGCCCAAATTTTCGGTTAATGTGGCCCAACCTTTATAATCCTCCTCGGCCATGCCGTCCTCGATGGATATTATCGGGTATTTTTTGACCAAGCCGGCCAAAAAACTGGCATGTTCGCTGGCGGTTAAGTTTTTACCGGCCCCCTGCATGTCGTATTTGTCCTTGCTGTAATATTCGCTGGACGCACAATCAAGGGCAATATATATTTGTTCCCCGGCCTTATAACCGGCCTTTTCAATGGCCGAAACAATCGCATCAAGGGCCTGTTCGGCCGTGGAAAAATTCGGGGCAAAGCCCCCCTCGTCCCCTACATTGGTATTAAAACCCTTGTCATGCAAATATTTTTTCAGGGCGTGAAAAACCTCCACCCCGGCACGAAGCCCCTCGGAAAATGTATCAAACCTAACCGGCATGACCATAAATTCCTGAATATCAATCGCATTATCAGCATGTTTACCGCCATTTATAATATTCATCATTGGCACCGGTAAAACCCGCGCCCCCACCCCACCTATATATTGGTATAATGGCAAATTGCTGGAAATGGCCGCCGCCCGCGCACAGGCCAGTGAAACCCCCAATATGGCATTGGCCCCCATGCGCCCCTTATTTTCGGTGCCGTCCAATTCAATCAACATCTCATCAATCTTGCGTTGGTTGGTCGAATCTAGGCCCATTAATAAATCTTGCATCGGACCATTAACGTAATCCACCGCATTCTGCACGCCCTTGCCCATATAACGGCCCTTATCGCCATCGCGCAATTCGGCCGCCTCAAACTTACCGGTGGAAGCCCCCGATGGCACCGCGGCGCGCCCCACTGCCCCATCGGCATTATGCACCTCCACCTCTATGGTCGGGTTGCCACGGGAATCCAATATTTCTAATGCTTGCAGGCCAATTATTTCAGTCATGTTTAAAACCTTTCAAATGAATAATTTCTTAGCCTTGATTTTGCCCATTTAGCTCGTTTTGGGGCTAATCGGTTATGGCAAATTTTTGAAACGCATGTATTACAACATACACTTACCTTTCAAAAATTTGCCCTGCCCTCTATCTGGGGCAAACTGAAGGCTAATTGAAATATTCATTAGATTAAACCGATTCGTAATAAGTGCAAAAAAATTTTCTAAAAAATATAAAATATGTTTTTAATTGAAAGGTGCTATTTAGACTAAAATAATTTGCTATTTTAAAAAATTTTGATAATAAAAATTCCATGAACGAGCATTTTTTAAGCGAGGAAAAATTATATGCCCTGTTGGACGCACAGGGTATACAATACCAATTATACGAACACCCGCCATTATACAGGGTGGAGGAGGCATTGGTGCACCAAACCGCCATGCCCGATGGGTTTCACACCAAAAATATGTTTCTGCGCGACAAACAACGGCAATATTATTTATTCACCGTGGCCCAATTGGCACGGGTTGACCTGAAAAAATTGGCCAAAATTATAGGGGCCAAGGGCAATTTAAGCTTTGGCACTGCCGAGGATTTATTCCATTTTTGTGGGGTGGTGCCCGGTTCGGTAACGGCCGTGGGTATTTTGAACGATACCGAACATAAAGTTACATTTTATATGGACCAGGAAGCCAATGATTCGCAAATATGTTACGTTCACCCCTTGCGTAATGATAAAACTCTTGCTATATTGGGGGTGGAGCTAACACAATTTATACGGCAATATCATCAAGTTCATTTGATTGATAGGTCGTTGGTATTAAAGGAAGAAGAGGCATAAATGCTGGATATTTTTAACAAAAAACCCCCGCAAAACAACCCAAATATGCAACATGGGCCCATGACGGCCCAAAAACCTGCGCAAAAACCGGTGGGCAATATTATTGATTCCAACGAACGGCAATTTGCGGTTGATGTTATACAGGAATCGATGGCCCGCCCGGTGATTGTGGATTTTTGGGCCCCATGGTGTGGCCCGTGCAAACAATTGGGCCCGGTGTTAGAAAAATTGGTCGGGGCCGAAAATGGCAAGGTTTTATTGGTCAAAATTAATGTAGACGAAAACCAGATGCTGGCCCAACAATTGCGCATTCAATCTATCCCCATGGTTTATGCCTTTGTGGGTGGCCAACCGGTTGATGGTTTTGCCGGTGCCTTGCCCGAATCGCAATTGAAACAATTCATACAAAAATTATTACAGGTGGCCGATAAAATGGGTTTAACCGGCCCCGGTGGCGATGGCGATGATTTGGCCGGCATTATTGCACAGGCACAGGAATTTTTAACCAATGGCGAGAGCGAAACCGCATTGGAAATTGCCAGCGAATTATACGAAAATGACCGCGAAAACCCCGATATAATAAAATTATATATCAGCGCATGTAATGCCACACAGGCCTTTGACACCATCAATGATATTTTGGCTAATGTGCCGAAAAATTTGGCCAAGGATGCCGAAAATTGGCCCGAAACCAAGGCGGCCAAGGCGGCCATGCAATTACACGAAAAATCAAAATCGGCCAATAAAAATGCCGATGCCAATATGGTTTTATGGTTGCGCGACAAAAATATACAGGCCGGGGTGGATGCGGCCCTAAGTTTAAGTAACCAAGGAAATACCGATGAAGCCATTGATGTTTTATGCGATATTTTTGCATTTGAACGCATGGAGCATAAAAAAAATGCCACCAGCGCGTCCGATGAATTGGTGAGCATTGCCAAACAAAATATCCTGCTCATATTTGAATCGCTGGGCCATGCACACGCCAGCACCATACGCGGGCGCAAAAAATTATCCAGCATCATGTTTTCGTAAAATGGTTGATATGGATATGAAATCAATAAAATTGGCCCCGGTTTTAGTATTACAGGATGTGGTTTTGCCCCCCGGGGGAATTTTGCCATTGAATATATTTGAAGAACGATACAAGGAATTATTGCAATTTGCATTGGGCAACAACCGCGAAATTGTGGTGGCCCAAACCACCAACCAATTTGACGATGATACACAAATACCATCAGGGGCCGAAACATATTCGGTGGCCGGCTTGGGCCGTATTATTCATTTTGAGGAACGCACCAACGGCACATTTCGTATTACTTTATTGGGGCGCAACCGCGTGCGGTTGGTGGAACAAAAGCCCAGCCCACTGCCCTTTGCCCTGTATTATGTTGATTCGCAACCATTTTTGACCGATTTAACCCAAGATGAATTTGAATTGCCCAACAAAAAACAATTTATGAAAACATACCGCGAATATACCCAATTATATAATATCACCATTGATTGGGACGGATTATATATGTTGGACGATGGGCGGTTGATTAATATTTTAACCATGACCAGCCGTTTTTCACCGGCCGAAAAGCAATCCTTGTTAGAGGCCGATAATGTGCAAGACCGCTATAATAAATTATTAATGATGGTGCAAATGGCCATTTCCAGCAAATATTTGCACACTAATGACCCTATTAACACCAATCAGGTTTTTCAATGACCCCGGCCCGCAAATTATACACCAATTTGGTATGCCCCCAAACATTAGATAATTTATATTATAATGCCGAAAAACAGGAATTATGGAATATTAACGGCCGTATAGCATACCCAATACAAAATGGTATTCCCATAATGGTTGCCGATGCCACCCGCCCCCTAACCGATGAGGAAATTCACCATGCCCCAAAATGACAAATATTCCGGCATGTCCGAACAGGAAATAAACGAACATCACGCCCAAAAAATGGCCAAAAAACAGGCGGCCCGCGCCAAAATGTTGGCCAAAATTGACCAACAAAAGGGCCTGATAATGGTTTATACCGGCAAGGGCAAGGGCAAAACCACGGCGGCCATGGGTTTGGTGATTCGGGCATTGGGCCGCGGCCGCAGGGTGGCGATTATTCAATTTGTTAAGGGCGCGTGGGATACGGGCGAACGCATATTTTTAAGCCAAATTCCCAATGTAACCATTGCGGCCATGGGCGATGGCTTTACATGGAATACCCAAAACCGCGCACAGGATATTGCATCGGCCAACAAGGCATGGCAGGCGGCATTGCAGGCAATCAACGACAAAAATATAGATATGGTGGTATTGGACGAAATTAATATTGTCTTAAAATACGAATATTTGAACAAGGACGATGTCATACAGGCCTTGCAAAACAAAAACCCCAACCAACATATTATTTTAACCGGGCGTAATGCGTTAGATGAAGTAATAGAACAAGCCGATTTGGTAACCGAATGCACCGAAATTAAACACCCGTTCAAAAGTGGCATTAAGGCCCAAGAAGCAATAGAATTTTAAGGAGAAAAAAATGGCAGATTATACCATAGTTTATTGGCGCGATATTCCCGCCCAAGTGATTGCCAAGACCGACCGGCGCAATCAAGTAAAAGTGCAATTGACCGAAAGGTTTGAAAAGGCGATAGACCGCGCCGCCATGCGCGGGGGCGCACGCGATACAGATTCATATTTGGCCGAATGGCGCAAGGGCGAACCCGTGCCCTGTGATAATGATATTCAAGCAGTGGCCCGCACTATTGCCGATGGATTAGAAGCCGAATTTGACGATAATAAATTGAATGACATGGTGAAAAATGGTGGTAGACACCCTTAAAGACCCGTTTGAACGGGCAATTTCCTATATTCGCATTTCGGTGACTGACCGGTGCGACCTACGTTGTGTCTATTGCATGGCCGAAAATATGGAATTTTTACCCAAGGCCGAAATATTAACATTGCAGGAAATTGCCCGCATTGCCAAAAATATGGTGCAAATGGGCCTGAAAAAAATCCGCTTAACCGGTGGCGAGCCATTGGTGCGCCGCGATATAATGTGGCTATGCCGTGAATTAAGCCAATATTACGATTTGGGGTTACAGGAACTCACCCTGACCACCAATGGCACCCAATTACACAAATATGCCAATGAATTGGTGGATTGTGGGGTAAAACGCATTAATGTTTCCATTGATACATTAAACCCCGAATTATTCCGCAAAATTACCCGTTGGGGCGATTTGCAACCCATTTTGAACAATATTAAAACCGCCCAACAGGCCGGTTTAAACATAAAAATAAATTGCGTGGCATTAAAAAATGTTAATGACACCGAATGCCATAATATTGTGCAATGGTGCGGTGATAATGGGTATGATATAAGCTTTATAGAGGTTATGCCGATGGGCGATTTGGGCAATACCGACCGCATGGAACAATATTACCCGCTTTCATTATTGCGCACCCAATTAAACCAACGTTTCACCCTGACCGCGTCTGATTACCATACGGGTGGACCATCGCGTTATTTTGATTGCCGTGAAACCGGCCGGCGCATTGGTTTTATTACCCCCATGACCCATAATTTTTGCGAATTATGCAACCGCGTGCGCCTGTCGTCAACCGGGGTTATGTATTTATGTTTGGGGCAGGATAATAATTACGACCTGCGCAAAATTGTTCGCCAAAGCCATGATGATGATGTATTAAAACAGGCGATTCGTGACGCAGTGGCATTAAAACCGCGTGGCCATGATTTTGATTATGTGCGGGGCCAAAAACCCGTTTCGGTTACACGTTACATGAACAGCACCGGTGGGTAATTTAAACCATTTTTTCAAATAAATATTATTATGTATTAAAATTTATCGTTTTATTACCATTAACACCTCATATAAATTTTTACGGGTCAACCTTCCAAATGGAACATAATGTGCGCCCATTAACCTGACGCGATTGCAACTGGGTTGACGGGCATTCGCCATTCACCAAAAAAGCATTAACGCTGAAAAATTTGCGGGCATAACGCGCCACATTAGAATTCAACCAACGCAATTCCTGTTCATCAACATCGCGCACCAATTTAATAACTTCCGCATTAACCAACGACCATTCGGCATAATCGCGTTCCTTTTGTGTTTTAAATTTTTCGGCCCATTCAATTTGTGCCTGTTTATTGGGTATGCCCTGTTTTAAACCAGTGCCATAACCAACCACCCCAAATATCAGGGCAATTATAACCCCCAAAACAAAACTGGGCTTCCAACGGCGATAAATTTTGGCGGCATTTTCCGACTTAATGGCTGAATATTGCAACGATTCAATAATCTGGTCTAACTCCTGCAAGGTAACTTTATTTATCCGTTCCTCAATGCGGTCCAAACGGTTAACATTTTCCTGAACATATTGGGGCACGTCACGCATTTGCAGTAAAAACTGCGCCAGTGCGCTCACTTGCGATTTAATATCCCGTAATTGGGCAGAAACATCAACATTCATATCGGTCATATTTTATTTATTGCAAATTTTGTGCCTATACTGACATCACTAAATATATTTGCTGGATTTTTACTATAAAGGGCTTTCAATTGCCAATTTCAATTTATTGAAATTGGATAAAAACATGCCCGTTTTGCAAAGCAAAACAATGTTATAAGTTTTTTCATGTTTTTCAATGAATTTCTTATTTTTGGGGGCGGCATTCCTAAATAAATATAGACAATAAGAGAGAAATATGTTAAAGAAGTTTCATGATTAACAAAAGGAGAAAAAATCATGAAAGAATGTAAGAATTGTGGTTCATCTAATTTGGTCAAGAATGG
>JACCDX011193135.1_pt1 | contig 77358 bp, 57 predicted proteins | sample 7449681 | NCBI WGS metagenome assembly JACCDX01 (sample SAMN15323450, study PRJNA562643) | freshwater metagenome | isolation source: river surface water | place: USA:Blue River Watershed | collected 2017-08-18 | reverse complement strand
CGCCGCCGATTCCGCCGCTCCCGCGCCGGCCGCCGCGGCCGCCGCCAAGGGCAAGGATTCCTCCGGCCGCGACACCCTCTCCGTCGACTTCCCCGACGAGGATATCCGCAATATCCTCCGCAACGTCGCCGATCTCTTCGAGCTCAACATCATCATGCCCGATGCCCTGCAGGGCAAAACCACGATCAAGCTCCGCGATGTCACGTGGCGGCAGATCTTCGAGAGCGTGCTCAGCCCCGTCGGCTTCACGTATCGCGAGGAGGGCAACATCATCAAGATCGTGAGCAACGACAGCCTCGCCCAGGAGCCCGTCTCCACCGAGGTCTTCATCATCAATTACGCCCGCGCTTCCGACATCCTGCCGACGATCACCTCGCTCGTCGATGCCGCCGCCGGCGGCAAGATCGTCGTCGATGCCCGCAGCAACGCCCTCGTCATCACCGAGCGGCCGTCGCGCATGAATCGCATCCGCCCGATCATCGAACAGCTCGACCGCGCCACCGATCAGGTGATGATCGAATCCAAATTCGTCGAAGTCTCCGGCAGCGATGTGAAGAACATCGGCGTCAACTGGTCTTCGCTCGCCAACTACCAGCTCTCGGCCGGCAACCTCGGCGGCAACGTCACCCGCACCCGCGGCCAGACCGCGACCGGAGGCTTCGACTCCACGGATACCCGCGGCCGCACCGGCGCGCAGGGCACCAACAACTCGGTCACCAACACCAACACCAACACGCAGAACGGCGGCTCGACCAACAGCAACACGGTCACCTCCACCAACGGCACGCCCACGTCCACCGCCACCACCGGCAGCACCGGCGGACTCAGCAACACCACCACGATCACGACGACGACCGGCACCACCGGCACGACCAACGACACCACCGACAACACCCTGCGCAATCTGCTCAACCTGGTGAACGACGCCGGCACCAACCGCTCGCTCAACGCCGTCTTCTCCGCCACCGACTTCAACCTCGTGCTCAGCGCGTTGCAGACGCTCCAGAACACCAAGGTCGTCTCCAATCCGACCATCGTCACCCTCAACAACAAACAGGCCGTCATCAACGTCGGTGAGGAGCGCCCGATCCCGTCCTACACCTACAACTCCGAACGCGGCGTCTACGAGGTCAGCGGCTTCCAGTATCGCCCGATCGGCATCATTCTGAAGGTCACCCCGCAGGTAAACGCCCGCGGCACCATCACCCTCACCGTCGAGCCCGAGGTCAGCCAGTCGACGCGCGACGCCAATTTCAACGGCGCCTCCATCCCGATCGTCGAATCCCGCAAAGCCTCGACCATGGTCGCGCTCAAAGACGGTTACACGATGGGCATCGGCGGTCTGATGCGCTCCGAGGCGCGCGATACCAATGCCAGCGTGCCCGTCCTCGGCTCCGTCCCGGTCCTCGGCCGCCTCTTCAACCACAAGGCGAAGAACCTGCAGTCGAGCAACCTCATCATCTTCATCACGGCCAAGACGGTCAGCGCCGACGGCGCCCCGATCGAGCAGGTCTTCGATTCCCGCGAGGTGCGCAAACTCCAGCTCCAGCGCGAGGACCTCCCCGGTTACCGCGACGGCTCGACGCCGTTCGTCACCCCGCCGCCGCCCCCGCCTGCCAAGAAGAAGTAAACCGGCCGCGCGCTCATCCGCTTCAAGCCAAGGCTCACCATGAAATTTTGGTCCCGCATCCTGCTGGGCATCGGGCTGGCGCTGTTGGCGACGGCCGCCACGCAGGCCCAGTCGCTCTCCGTCTCGAGCATCACGGTCAGCCCCGGCTCCGTGCGGCCGGGTGACTCCGCGTCGTTCACCATCGGCGTGAACAACAGCTCCACTGCCGCTTCGTTCTCTGGCACCGCCAGCTTCACGATCACCCTCACCAACGTCACCACCGGCTACAGCTTCAACGTCACCGCCACCAACGTAAGTCCCACCGCCACGATCCCGGCGGCGACGGCGGGCTCCACGACTTCCGCCTCCACCCCCGGCACCGGCAACTTCGTCGCGACCGTCACGATTCCCACGCAGACCACCGAAGCCGGCAGCTATCGCGCGAGCGTGGTCATGACCTACGGCGCGTCGACGGCGTCGTTCTCCAACTCGACCGGTATTCTTACCGTCACCGGCAAACCCAACTTCCGGATCACCGGTCTCACCTACGCTGCCGGCACGTCCTACGTCGGCGGCAACACGATCCCGATGTCCGTCACGTGGGTCAACGAGTCCTCGACCAACGGAGTGCCCAACGTGCCCTACGTGCCGGCGACCCACGGCAACTACTATCGCCTCAAGTTTGTCCTCTCCACCAATGCCACCTTCGGCGACGGGGATGACTTCCAGCTCACGATTCAGGACTTCGCGTCCAAACTCGATGCGGACGGCGCCACCAGTCAGCAGACCTTTTCCTGGACCCAGCTGCTGCCCGGCAATTTCGCCGGCTCCTACTACGTCCTCGCGAAGGTCGATGCGATGGACCAGATCGACGAAAACGACGCGCCCACTCTCACTGCCAACGGCGACAACATCTGGGGCACCAACGCACTCAACCCCAGCGCCACGCTGATCAACCTGCTGCCGTCGAACTTCCCCTCGATGAGCCTCGTGTCGCGGGTCACCAGCGGCACCACCAGCGCCAACGCCTACAGCGACAATCCGACGATCAGCTCCGACGGTCGCTACGTCGCCTTCGCCTCCGATGCGTCCAACCTCATCGCCTCCGACGTCAACAGCGCCCGCGACATCTTCCTCTTCGACAGTCAGACCAACACGGCCCGCCGCCTCAGTGTTTCGCAGCAGGGCGCCGCGGGTAACGGCGCCTCCAACAATCCCGCGATCAGCGGCAACGGCCGCTACGTAGCCTTCTCGTCCCTCGCCAACAACCTGATCCTCGGCGACACCAACGGCTTCGCCGATATCTTCGTCGTCGACACGATCACCGGCCTGATCTCGCGCGCCAGCGTCTCCGGCGCCGGAGCCCAGGCCAACAACCCGAGCTTCAGGCCCGCCATCAGCTCCACCGGTCGCTACATCGTTTTCGAATCCACGGCGACGAACCTCGACTCGACCTACACGCTCTCCGCCGCCGGCGGCGTCAGCCACATCTACCTTCATGACCGCGACGTGAGCGGCAGCGGCACCTTCGACACGCCGGGCAACGTCTCCACGCGGCTCGTCGACGTCGATGTCAACGCCCCCGGCACCACCGCCGGTAACGCCAGCGCGATCCAAGCCACGATCAGCGGCGACGGCTCGACCATCGCATTCGCCTCGCGCGCCACCAACCTCGTCGCTCCCGCCACCACAGGCGGACGCCAGCACGTCTACGTCCGCGCCCGCACCAATGTCGGCACCGCCACGGGCGGCATGCGGATGATCGACGTGGTGACCACCACCGCCGCCGAAGGTAACGGCGATGGCCAGACGCCCTCGCTCAGCAACACGGGCCGTTACGTCGCCTTCGCGTCGGTCGCCACGAACCTTGTCGCCGGCGACACCAACGGCGTGTCCGACATTTTCGTCAACGATACCAATCAGCCCGTCGCCGCGCCCACCGTCCGCCGGGTGAGTATCTCCAGCACCGGCGTGCAGGCCGTCGATCCCAACGGCTCCGGATTCCAGCTCGGCAGTATCAATCCCACGATCAGCTCCACCGGCCGGTTCGTGGCCTTCGCTTCGCTCGCCAACAACCTCACGCCCGGCGACCGGATCGGCCAGTCGCAGACGTCGGATTCCAACAGTGCGCTCGACATCTTCGTGCACGACCGTGACTCCAACGCCACCGGAACCTTCGACACCACGTTCACGACGCAGCTCGCGAGCGTGAACACGTTCGGTTACCAGACCTCCGGCGTGCTCGGGGCGCCGAGCACCGCGGCCAACAACATCTATCCCGTGATCAGCGCCGACGGCCGCTTCGTCGCGCTGCCTTCCGATGCGGAGAACAACGGCGGCCTCGGCTTCGGCGCCACCAACCAGCTCCCGCTCGATAGCAACAGCGCCCGCGACATCTTTCTCTTCGACCGTCGCACGATCACCACGATCAACTCGGCCACCAGCCCGTCGGTCTCGATCACCAGCCCCGGCAATAACTCGAGCGCCTTGGTCAACACCGCCGTCACGCTCACCGCCAGCGCCACCACGACGGTCGGCGTCGTCTCCAGCGTGCAATTCTTCGTCAACGGCACGAGCGTCGGCACGAGCACGGTGTTTCCCTACACCGCGGTCTGGACGCCGACCGCCGTCGGCACCTACACGCTCAGCGCCCTCGTGACGGACAGTTTCGGCAACATCGGTGGATCGACCAACGTCGCCGTAACGATCAATGCCGCCCCGTCCGTCGGCATCACGAGCCCGACTGCGGCTGCCACCATCACCGCCGGCACGGCCCAGACGATCACCGCCGTCGCCGGTGCCTCCAATCCCGGTGCGACCATTTCCAGCGTGCAGTTCTTTGTGAACGGTTCCGCGCTCAGCACCGACACGACTTCGCCCTATACCGCATCCTGGACCCCGGCCGCCGCCGGCGCCTATGTGCTCACCGCGGTCGCGACCGACAGCATCGGCACCCAGAGCACCTCCGCGGCGGTCAACCTCACCGTCACCGCCGCCGGTGGCGGCGGCACCACGGTGACTCCGCCGACCGTCGCGATCGCTTCTCCGACCACCGGCTCCACGGTCACCGTCAACACCACGCAGACGGTCACCGCGACCGCCACCGCGACGGGTGGCACCGTCACGCAGGTCGCGTTTTTTGCCAACGGCGTCGCGCTCGGTATCGCCACATCCTTCCCCTACACGGTGCCGTGGACTCCCGCCACTCCGGGCACCTACGCCATCACCGCGACCGCCACCGACCATCGCGGGGTGCAGGCAACATCCGGTGCCGCCAACATCACTGTCGTCGCCGGCACCGGCCCCACCGTGGCTCTCGTCACCCCTGTCGGCGGAACGACCGTCACCGCCGGCACCCCGCAGACCATTTCGGCCAACGCGAGCGCCGGCAGCGGCAATATTGTTAGCGTCGTGTTCACCGCCAACGGCGTGGTGGTGGCGACCGACACCGCCTTCCCCTATACCGCGCCTTGGACCCCGGGTGGTCCCGGCACCTACACCATCAGCGCCATCGCCACGGATTCCACCGGTAACCAGACGACGAGTTCGATCACCGTCACCGCGACCGGCACTCTGCCCGCCGCTCCCACCGTTTCGCTGACCGCGCCGATCGCCGGCTCGAGCCTGATCGTCAACAACCCGCACACGCTCGTGGCCGCGGCGAGTTCCGCCGGCAGCACGGTCGCAAAGGTGGATTTCTACGCCAACAACGTCCTCATCGGCAGCGACACGACGTTCCCGTATTCGCTCGCCTGGACGCCCACCGCGATCGGCAACTACGCCCTCACCGTGGTGGCGGTCGACCAGTTCGGTTCACAGACCACCTCGGCTCCTGTGGCCGTGAGTGTCGCTGCCGGCAGTTCGAGCCAACCCTCGATCTTCCTCACCTCGCCCGCGAACGGCGTCACGCTCAGCGTAAACAATCCGGTCTTCGTCAGCGCCACGGCCGAGGATCCCGATGGGGTGATTGCCGGCGTCGAGTTCTACGCCAACGGCGTCGCGATCGGCTCCTCCGCCACTGCGCCCTACTTCACGGCGTGGGTGCCCTCCGCCGTCGGTTCCTACGCGATCACCGCGGTCGCGACCGACAGCGTCGGCAACCGCGTCACATCCGTGGCGGCCAATATCACCGTCGCCGCCGTCACCGGCCGCGTGCCGGTCGCCACGCTGCAGTTCAATCATCCGACGGTCGATACGGCGACGGGACCCTCCGCCACCCCCGCGGCGCCGAGCACGACGCCGGTCCAGGTTTCTTTCGGTTCCAAGCTCATCCTCTCCGCCGGAGCCGTCGATCAGGACGGCACGATCACCAACGTGCAGTTCTTCGCCAACGGCACGAGCATCGCTTCCGTCAACGCCGAGCCGTTCACCACCGTCTGGGACCTCAATACGCTCAGCAACGTGGTGCTCACGGCCGTCGTATCCGATTCCTCTGGCAACCGCATCGCCACCAACCCGATCGTGATCGAGACGGTGCCGTCCACTGCGGCGGCGGCGAGTTCGGTCGCGCTGGTCAGCCCGCGTGACAACAACGCCTACGTGGCGGGTGGGCAGATCATCTTCAGCGCCACCCACAACTTCGGCAGCGTCGTGCCGCCGAAGATCGATTTCTACGTCAACGGCACGCAGTTCACCACAGTGTCGGCTCCGCCCTACCAGGCGGTGCTCGGGCTCACGCGCGCCGGTAATTACACGATCCACGCCGTGGGCCGCTCCGGCTCGATTACGACCGTCTCCACGCCCTCGCGCATCGTTGTCACCTCCAACAGTGCCCCCACCGTCGCGATCACCAGTCCCGCCTCGGGCACCACCTCCGTGGTCGGCACCGGGCTTACGATCGCCAGTTCGGCGAACGATCCCGATGGCACGATTCGCAACGTCCAGTTCTTCGTGAATGGCGCGGTGCTCAGCAGCGACGACACCGTGCCCTATACCGCGACATGGAATCCCGGCGCCGCCGGCATCTATTCGCTCACCGCGCTCGCGACCGACAATGCCGGCAACCAGTCGCTCTCTGCTCCGGTGGTGGTCACGTTGAGCGGCAACGGTGCGCCGCAGGTCGCACTCTCGGCCCCCGCGAACGGCACGGTCGCCACCGCCGGCACCGCGATCACGCTCACCGCCTCCGCCTCCGATGCCGATGGCACGGTCACCGGCGTGCGCTTCCTCGCCAACGGCATCGTTGTCGGCAATGCCGCCGCCGCGCCTTTCTCCGCTGCCTGGACGCCCAGTGCCGCGGGTAGCTACACCGTCATCGCCCAGGCCACGGACAACTCCGGCAACGTCACCAGTTCCTCGGCCGTCTCCGTCGTCATCTCCGCCAACGGCGCTCCGACCGTGGCCCTGACGGCTCCGAGCAACGGTGCCTCCATCCGCGTCGGCACCAGCGTGAACGTCACCGGCACCGCGACCGACAGCGACGGCACCATCACCAGCGTTCAGTTCCTGGCTAACGGCACGCCGATCGGCACGGCCGACACGACCGCCCCGTATGCGGCCACGTGGACCCCGCCGGCAGAGGGCGTCTACCGGCTCTCCGCCTTGGCGCTCGACAATTCCGGCGCCTCCGCGACGTCGACCACGGTCACTGTCGTGGTGGTAGGCGCCAACGCCGGCGATCAGGTTTACTTCGGCAGCTACGCCGGTGCGGCCGAAACCGGCCGCTTCGCGCTGATTCGCTCTGCGTCGGCCGGTGCGTTCATCGCTTACTCCAACTTCGGCAGCCCGCGCACCTACTTCATGTCGGGCCTGTCGGTCGACACCACGGGCGCGTTTACCCGCGTCGATGCCGCCGGCCGCCCGATCCTCACCGGGTCCACCAGCGACACGGGCGTTTCGGGCGCCTTGGACGGTCGCCTTACCTTCATCGGACCCGCGACCATCGGCGGTGCCAGCCCCGTGCCGCCCGGCTATTATTCCGGCAACCTGAACGGCCGCATGGGCAGCACGCTTGCCGTGATCGTTGCCGCCGATGGCAACGTCATGGCGTATGTCGCCGACGGCACGTTCAACGATGCGGGCGCCGGCACGATCGGCGCCGGCGGTGCGTTCAACCTCAGCACTGCGGGCGGCGGTCGCATTGCGGGCACCATCGATCCGGCGTCGGGTTTCGTCACCGGTTCGCTCACCGGCGGCCCGGGCGGCGGCTTCACCGCGGCGCTCGCGAGCGGCGTCTCGATCAGCGACGGCTTCCTCCGCAATCTTTCGACCCGCGGTCAGGTGGGCAGTGGCGCCAACATCCTCATCGCCGGCTTCGTGGTCGGCGGCACGTCGGCGAAACAGGTGCTGGTCCGTGCAATCGGCCCGTCGCTCACGCAGTTCGGCGTCACCGGCACGCTCTCCGATCCCAATCTCCAGGTCTTCAGTGGCAGCACCCTCGTCGCGGCCAACGACAATTGGCGCGGTGAACCTGCGCTCGTGGCCGCCTCGGCGCAGGCCGGCGGCTTCCCGCTCGCCGCCAGCAGTCTCGATTCCGCGCTGCTCCTTACGCTGCAGCCGGGCTCGTATACCGCGCAGGTCAGCGGCATCGGCGCCGCCACGGGCGTCGCACTCGTGGAACTCTACGACATCGACAACCTCTCGCCGTTCTCCGCCCAGAAGGTCCTCAACGTCGCCACGCGCGGCGTGGTGGGCACCGGTCAGGCGCAGCTCATCGCGGGCTTCACGGTCAGCGGCAACACGCCGAAGAAGATCCTCGTGCGCGGCATCGGCCCCACGCTCGGCGCCGCGCCGTTCAATGTCCCCGGTGCGCTTGCCGATCCGGTCCTGAGCATCGTGCGCAGTGACGGTCGCGTGGTGCGCGAGAACGACAATTGGGAATCCGGCAACGATGCGATGCTGGTCTCCGGTGCAGCGGCGAAGGTGAGCGCCTTTGCGTTGCCCGCGGGTTCGCGCGATGCGGCGATTCTCATGAGCCTGCCGCCGGGTGCCTACACGGCCCAAGTGGTCGGCGCCGGCACCGGCACCGGTGTCGCGCTGGTCGAAGTCTACGAGATCCCGTAACGCAGCGGACCGCGCGGCTTCTCCGCCGAGCGGTCACCACAGGCCGACGACGAACCCGCCGCTGGCTTTCACCGCGACGACGGCGGCGTTCTTGGTCCCGTGCGCGATAAAGCAGGGCAGAAGCGAGCGGGTCGGATTCCACGGCCCGAAGCGCACGGCGTAGAGCCACAGCGAGGTCGCGAACGCGAGTGCAGTGCTGAAGAGGCCCTTGGTCGAGAGCGTCAGGTGCAAGCTGCCGTCGTCCCAGCGCCATAGAAACGGATGCAGCAGCGCGAAAACGGCCGAGGCGACCAACGCCCCGCCCCACAGCGCCGCCCGCCCGCGGCCCTCGAGCACGAGCCAACCGCGGAAGATCAGCTCTTCGATCACACTCGCGCCCACGATCGAGTAGGCCGCAAACAGCCACGTGATCCGCGATTGCTCGGCGGCGATACCGAGCGCGAGTTCGCCGCCCGTTTCCAACGCCACCAGGACGAGCGCGCCGCCGGCACCGATCAAGCAGGGTCGCAGCGCGGCCGGCGTGGCGCCGGGGAAACCGCCCGGATTCGGGCTCCCGGCCTGGGCGGCTTGTCGATCCTGCACCCAGAGTTTTGCCAGGTAAACGGCGCCGCCGAGCAGGCAGAGCAGGAGGACGGGGTGGTTCATGTTCGGACCGGAATTGAACCGATCGTCCTTGGCCTGCAATCGCGCTGATGCCCCGCGCCGGCGGGCTAATGGTGCGAGTATTGATTCGTCATTTCCCGTTTCGCTCCTACGTTCCCCGACTCCCATGAGCAGCAGTGCCGCCGCCGATCCGACCCACTCCGCGCTGCCCCCCAAGGCGCGCGCGTTTGCGCCGGTGTTTGCCCTCCTCGAGCCGCATATGGCCGAGCTCGACCGCTACTTGCGCGGGCAGTTGGGCTCGTTCGAGCCGGAGATCCGGACGATGGCGGACTACTGCATCGATACCTCGGGGAAACGCATCCGCCCGGCCCTGGTGTTTCTCAGCGGCTGGCGCGGCGCCGCGCAGGTGAACCCCGACCTCGTCCGCGTCGCGGCCGTCGTGGAGCTCGTCCACCTCGCGACCTTGGTGCACGACGACATCATGGATGAGGCGGACCTCCGCCGGAATCGGCGCACGGCCGGGCGCGAATACGGTTCCACGGCGGCGGTGTTGCTGGGCGACGCCCTGTTTTCGCACGCGCTGCACCTCGCGACCCAGTTTCCCACCACCGAGATTTGTGCGGCGGTTTCCGAATCCACGCGCCGCGTCTGTGCGGGAGAGATCGTCCAGACCTTGCGGCGGGGCACCACCAACATCACCCGCGCCGACTACCAGCGCATCGTCGATTTGAAGACTGCGGAGCTGTTCCGCGTCTCGTGTTTCCTCGGTGCCCGGCTGGCGGGCTCGAGCCCGGAGTTTGTGGACGCGGCGAGCCGCTTCGGCCGCCATCTCGGCATCGCGTATCAGATTTACGATGACCTCGTGGACTTCTTCGGCGACGAGTCGCGCATCGGCAAGACCCTCGGCACGGATCTCGCGAGCGGGAAGCTGACTCTCCCGCTCATCGGCCTGCTCGAGCGGCTTCCGGCCGCCGAGGCGGTCGAGCTGCGCGGGGAAATCACCGGCGAGCGTCCGCCTCAACTCGCGCTGCGTCTGCGCCAGATGGCGGAGTTCGGCGTGTTCGACTTCGTATCGCAGGCCATCGCGGTGGAGGTTGCCCAGGCGCATGAGGCGCTGCGGCCGTGGCGGGCCGAAGCGCCGACGCCGTTGCTGCTCGGGCTGCTCGAAGTCCTCGAGACGCAGGTGGCCGCGCTGCAGCGGCGCGGTTGAGCGCAGGATCCCGCGGTAGCGGAAGATTCGGTTTGCGCGGGGCCGGAGGTTCGCCAGTTTCCGCGGCGTGATCGGAGCCACCAAGTTGCTCGGCAAGACCTTCGTTGCCTCTCCGGAGCGGCGCGTCGAGGCGGACGCCGATGTCGAGATTGTGCGGCGCGTGCAGGCGGGCGACGTGGCGGCGTTCGATCGCCTGATCGAGAAATACCGCGAGCGGGTTTTCGGCATCATCTACAACATGACCTCCAACCGGGAGGATGCGGCCGATCTTTCGCAGGATGCCTTCATCAAGGCCTTCCAATCGATCCACCGCTTTGGCGGGCAGTCCTCGTTCTTCACCTGGCTCTACCGGATTGCGGTGAACTCGACGCTGAGCCACCTGCGCAAGGCGCGGCTCCGGGCGTTTTTCAGCTTGGAGCGCATCGATTCCGAAGAGCCGGTGGCCAAGGAAATTATTGATGCGCTGACGGATAAATCCGGAGCCGATCGGGACACCTACGTCCATGAGCTCCAGGAAAAATTGAACGATGCGATGCAGAAACTGTCTATCAAGCATCGCACCGTGGTGACGCTTTTCGAAATCGAGGGACTCAGCCATCAGGAGATTGCCGACGTGATGGAGTGCTCAGTGGGCACGGTGCGCTCCCGGCTGCATTACGCGAAGCAGCTCCTGCAATCCGAGCTGCAACCCTACATCCGGCGATGAGCAGCAAGCGCCCAGTTTCGCTCGAGGATCTGCTGCGGTTGAAGCGCGCCGAGCGGCCGGCGCCGGAGTATTGGGCGGACTACGATCGTCAGCTGCGCGCCAAACAACTCGCCGCCTTGGTAGCGAAGCGGCCGTGGTGGCATGGCTTGCGGAACGGCTTGGTCGGCCTCACGCGCTTTCACGTGGCCGCCGGTGCCGCGGCAGTGCTGGCGATCAGCTTTATTTCCCTGCGTGAAACACCGCGAGCCGCCGCTGTTGCGGTGGCCGGCGATGCCCCGCGCACCGAGGAGTTTGCCCCGGTCACCGCCGCCCGCAGCACCGCGGTCGATGTGCTCGCGGATGTGAGCGTCGCGCCGGAAGTTTCTGCCGTGCCGCAAACTGCGCCGGTGTCGTTTGTCGCCATGAGCGAGCCGGCGCTCGCGCCCGATGGGCCCGCGGGTAGTCCGGTGCCCGCTGGACCGGTGGCGCCGGCGGCGGCGTTTTCCGTCGTTGGCACCGATACTGCCGAATCCACGTTGAACACTCCTTCGGCCCGCTACATCGCGGCGAATCTTGCGGCGGCGCAGGAGACGATCGGGACCGCGCTTTTGAGCGACATGCAGGGCTTCGAGGTGCGTGGCATCACCACCCGTGTGGCCAGGGTCGACCCGCTGCAGCAGATGACACCGCCCGGCGAGAGCCGCCGCGCGAATCGTCTGCTCACGGCGATGGTTTCCTCGCCGGTCGCGGATGCGTCCATCCGCACCACCGAACGCGTGGCCAGCCGGATTTCGCCCGACGAGCTCTACGATCAGGTCCGTCGCTTTGGCACGCGCCAAGGCGGACTCAACGTGAAGTTCTGATCCGATACGCCGGCGCGTAGGTGTGCCTCGGGCCCCGCTTTCCGCGGGGCTTTTTGTTTTCGCCGCCCGGCCCGGCGGGCTCGGAGCCTGGGAACCGAACGCGATGCGTTGGAGAGTTGGCGGTGCCGGACGACGTGCTCTGCGGGCCGGGCAACCAGCGCGCAGGGCTGATTTCGCCGTGAGCGGACATGTTCACCATGCGCCGCGGCGGCGGAGACGTTCGACTCGGTGCATGATCCGCGGGCGATGACCGGGCGCGAAGTGTCGGTGGCGGGTTGAGCGGTTGCGCCGATGTTCGCGCGTCTCCATGCCGTCCTCATGCCGGTCCATCAAGCCACCCTCACGCTCAATCCGCGCGGCGCAGGCACCCACGAATTCACCGAAGCTGTCGCCCGGGAGGTGGCACGGAGCGGCTTCCGGCACGGCATCGTGAATGTGTTCTGCCAGCACACGAGTTGCTCGCTCGTGATCATGGAGAACGCGGATCCCTCCGCGCGCCGCGACCTGGAGGCCTGGCTCGACCGGCTCGTGCCGGAGGACGATCCGCACTTCGAGCATACGCTCGAGGGGCCCGACGACATGCCGAGTCACATCAAGATGGCGCTCACGCGGACCAGTGAGACGATTCCCTTCGCGGCGGGCCGGCTGGGTCTCGGCACGTGGCAGGGCCTCTTCCTCTGGGAGCACCGGCGCGCTCCGCATACGCGCCGGATCGTGGTCACCGTGATCGGCGAATAAAAAGGACGCGCCCGTGGAGGCGCGTCCCGGTCGGGCGAAAACGTGCGCCGCGGATCAGGTCTTTGCCGGGGTGGCCGGCAGGCAGGCGCCGCAACCGTTGACGAAGAAGTCGTTGCCCTTGTCGTCGACGAGGATGAAGGCGGGGAAGTCCTCCACCTCGATCTTCCACACGGCCTCCATGCCGAGCTCCGGATATTCGAGCACCTCGACCTTGCGGATGTTTTCCTTGGCGAGAATCGCCGCGGGGCCGCCGATGCTGCCGAGGTAGAAGCCGCCGTGTTTCTTGCACGCGTTGGTTACCTGCGCACTGCGATTGCCCTTGGCGAGCATCACCATCGAGCCGCCGTGGGCCTGGAACTCGTCGACGTAGCTGTCCATGCGGCCCGCCGTGGTGGGGCCGAAGGAGCCGGAAGCGTAGCCGGTCGGGGTCTTGGCCGGACCCGCGTAATAGACCGGATGGTCCTTCAGGTATTGCGGCAGGCCCTGGCCGGCGTCGATGCGCTCCTTGAGTTTCGCGTGGGCGATGTCGCGGGCGACGATGAGCGGTCCGCTGAGCGAGACGCGGGTGGTGACGGGATACTTGGAGAGTTCGCTGCGGATCTCGGCCATCGGCCGGTTGAGGTCGATCTTCACGATCTTGTCCTCCTTGAGGGTCCGCAGGTGTGCGGGGATGAAGCGGCCGGGATTGGTCTCGAGCTGTTCGAGGAACACGCCGTCCTTGGTGATCTTGCCCTTGATGTTGCGGTCCGCGCTGCAGGACACGCCCATCGCGACAGGGCAGCTCGCACCGTGGCGCGGGAGGCGCACGACGCGCACATCGAGCGCGAAATACTTGCCGCCGAACTGCGCGCCGATGCCCGTGGCGCGGGCGATCTGCAGCACCTTGGCCTCCATCGCGAGGTCGCGGAAGGCGCGGCCGTGCTCGTTGCCCGTGGTGGGCAGGGCATCGAGATATTTGGCCGAGGCGAGTTTCAGGGTCTTCATGCACGCCTCGGCGCTGGTGCCGCCGACGACGAACACAAGGTGATACGGCGGACACGCGGACGTGCCGAGGAGCGGCAGCTTGTCGGTGACGAACTTCTCGAAGCTCTTCGGGTTGAGCAGCGCCTTCGTCTCCTGGAAGAGATACATCTTGTTGGCCGAGCCGCCGCCCTTGGCCACGAAGAGGAACTCGTATTTCGCGCCTTCGCCGGCGTGGAGATCGATCTGCGCGGGGAGGTTCGTGCCGGTGTTGACCTCCTTCCACATGTCGAGCGCCGCGGTCTGCGAGTAGCGGAGATTCTCCCGGGTGTAGCACTCGTAGATGCCGCGGGAGAGCCACTCGGCGTCGTTGGCGCCGGTCCAGACCTGCTGGCCTTTTTTGGCCAACACCGCGGCGGTCCCGGTGTCCTGGCACATCGGCAGGATGCCCTGCGCGGCGATCTCGGCGTTCTTCAGCAGCGTGAGGGCGACGTAGCGGTCGTTCTCCGATGCCTCCGGGTCCTGCAGGATCGCAGCGACCTGTTCGAGGTGGCCGCGGCGCAGGAAGAACGATGTGTCGTGAAATGCGTGCTGCGCGAGAAACGCGAGCGTCTCGGGCGCGACCTTGAGGATTTCGCGGCCTTCGAACGTGGTCGTGCTCACTCCTTCGGAGGAGAGCAGGCGATACTCCGTGGTGTCGGGGCCGAGGGGCAGGGGGTCCTGGTAAACAAACGACGGCGTAGGCATACGGCGGGGAATCTCCGGCATTTTCCCGCGCGAGTAAAGGGGCGCGGTGACGGCAGCGCGCGAGTTTAGCCGCGGCGATGGCGGCGACCGGCGCCGCTACTTGCGGGCGAGGCCGCGCACGACGTCGTGGAAGCGGGGCAGGTCGGCGGGCGTGACGACCTCGGCGGGACCGCGGCCCCAGCCGGCCGAGCTCGGCCAAACGCCCCGCGTGAGGAACTGCTCCTGCACGGAAGCCATGCCGCCCACCTGGAGATAGTCCTTCTGTTCCTTTTCGTCGCGGATGCCGCAGACGAGCGGCGCGGGAAACGGCGTGATGGTGCCGCTCGAGATGTGGGCGAGATTGTTGAGCGCCACGAAGGGCCGGCAGTCGGGCAGGGTGGTGGCGGGCCGCGGCGACTCGTCCCGGAGGTAGCGGAAATACTCGAGGTGGTTTTCCGCCAGCGCATCGAACGGCTCGAGCTGCGTGCGCTCGGTGCGGCCGTCGGTCCAACGGATCTCCAGCTGCCCGCCGACGGTGTAGCGGATGACGGCCTTGTCGCAGAGCACGGTCTCGGAGTGCGAGCTGGCGCCGGCGCAGGCATGCGAGAGGGCGAAACGCATGGTGATGCCGGTCGCGGTGTCGGCCTCGACGAAGAACGTATCCGCACCCTCGATGCGGTGCGCGCGGTAGAGCTCGGCGCGCACGGCCGCGATCCGGGCCCAGCTGAAGAGCTCGGGGCCGCCGGTCCAGAAGAGCAGGTTGTGGACGAAGTGCGCCATCGCGTTGCCGAAGCAGGAATCGAGGACGATCCGGCCCTGGGCATCCGTGAGTCGCCCGGCCCAGGCATTGCGGGAAAAATAGGACGAGGGCCGCGGCCAGTTGGCGCTGAGCGTGGCGCCGCGGATCGTGCCGAACTCCCCGGCGAGCAGCCGCTCCTTCAGCGCGAGGCGGACTTTCTCGATGATGAAGTTGAAGCCGACCATCGAGGACTTCCGCGCGCGGGCGTCGGCGGCGATCATCCGCTCGAGCTCCGCGTGATCGAGCGTCGGCGGTTTCTCGAGATACGTGGGCAGGCCCAACGCGGTGGCGGCCGCGTGCATCTCGGCGTGGAGCTGGATGGGCGTCGGGATCACGACGAGGTCGAGATGCCGGTGGCAGGCCTCGAGCATCGTCTGGTAATCGGCGAAAACCTGCACGCCGCGGGTCGCGAAACGCAGCGAGTGCTCCTCGGCCGCGAAAGCCGCGGGGCTCGGATCGCACGTGCAGATCAGCCGCGCGTGTCCGCGCTCCTCGAGCCGGGCGATCGCCTGGTGATGCGAGCCGGCAAAGCCGCCCATGCCGACGATCGCGATGCGGAGCGGGGACTTCACACGAGCTTCAGTTTCGGCAGGTCCTGCCCGTCGATCAGGCCGACCGGGCGGCGGCGCCGGTCGACGACGATGAGGTCGTCGATCTTGTGGGCTTCGAAAAGACGCAGCGCGTCGACGCCGAGCGCATCCTCGGCGATGACCTTCGGTTGCCGCGTCATGAACGTGGATACGGGCTGCGCCAGGAAATCGGGTCCGGTGAGAGCGCTGCGGCGGAAGTCGCCGTCGGTGAGGATGCCCGTGAGTTTGCCGGAGCGGGCGTCGACGAGGGCGATGCTGCCGCTCTTTGCCTTGGTCATGCGCAGGATCGCATCCTGGGTCGTGACGCTGTCCGGCGCCACCGGGAGCCGTTCGCCGTGGCGCATGATGTCCTTCACGCGGAGGAGCAGCACGCGGCCGAGATTGCCGGCCGGGTGATACTTCGCGAAGTCGTCGCGCGTGAGGCCGCGGGCCTGCATGAGCACCATCGCGAGCGCATCGCCCAGGGCGAGGGCGGCGGTGGTGCTGGCGGTCGGAGCGAGCTTGAGCGGGCAGGCTTCGCGGGGGACGCGGTAGTGGAGCGCGAGGTCGGCATTCCGCGCAAGGTCGGAGTCGGGCGTGCTGGTGAAGGCGACGATGCGCACGCCGAAGCGCTTGAGGAGCGGCACGAGCCGCAGGATTTCCTCGGACTGGCCGCTGTTGCTGAGGAGAAACGCGAGGTCGGTCTCCGCGACGAGGCCGAGGTCGCCGTGCAGCGCCTGCGTGGCATCGAGAAAACACGACGGCATGCCGGTGCTGTTGAACGTGGCGGCGATCTTCTGCGCGACCGGGGCGTTTTTGCCCACGCCGGTGAAGATCAGTTTTCCGCCCGCGGCGCGCACCGCATCGACGGCCCGCGCGGTGGCGACGAACTCGGTCCCGAGGCTTTGCGCCGTCTCCGCCAGTGCCTCGCTCTCGATGCGGATGCACTCCCGCGCGCGCGCGAGGACGGATTTCGGATGCAATGCCATTTAGAGTTTGAGTCGCCGGAAGGAGCGCGGAACTTAGGCCGAAAAACCCGTCGTTCAATCCCTTTCCCTGCGCATGATTCGTCGTTTCCCGCTCGTCGTCGCCGCGCTCTGCGCCTTGTGGTGCGGCGCGGGGTGCAGCGAGCGCGGAGCGCCGCAGATTCCGGAGACCGACGAGGGTTACTACGTGCAGGGCGTGCAGCTGAACCGGCAGGGGCGGAAAGGTGAGGCGCTGGCGTCGTTCCTGCGCGTGATCGACAAGCGCGGCGAGCGCGGTGCCCCCGAGTCGCACCTCGAGGTCGCGGCGATCTACCTGCACCACACGAAGGAGCCGGTCCTGGCCTATTACCATTTCAAGCGCTACCTCGAGCTGCAGCCGAACTCGAAGGAGGCGCCGCGCGTCCGTGCGATGCTCGATGCGGCGCTGCGCGAGGTGGCGGCGCGCTTTCCCGGCCGGCCGCTCGAGGACCAGTCGGTGCGGCTGGCGGCGACGGAGGAGATCTCGAAACTGCGGCGCGAGAACGACGAACTGCGGGCGGAGCTCCAGACGCTGCGCGGCGGCGGCGCGACCATGCCGAATCGCGCGGCGCGGATGGTGACGCTGCCCGACGGGCTCAATCCCCGCGTGAATACCCCGCCGCCCACGATCACGATCGGCGACGGCTCGGCCGCGCCCACCCCGACCCCGGCGGCGCCGGCGGTGGTCACCGCGCCGCAACCCGGCCCGGCGATGGCGGTGCCGCGTCCGGCGGCCACCAAAGCAAATGCGTCCGCCGCATCCGCCTCACCGGCCAATCGGCCCGCGGCGGGCGGCGGCCGGACCCACACGGTCCAGGCGAAGGAGACGCTCTACAAGATTTCGCGGCAGTATGGGGTGCGGCTCGAGGATCTGACGCGGGCCAACGGCATCACGAATCCGAGCAACGTGCCCGTCGGGACGGTGCTGCGGATTCCCTGAGCCCGCGATTCCGATCCATGCCCCGGACCTCGCAGCGCACCTCGGTGTTTACGGAGTCGTTGATCCGCGAGATGTCGCGGGTGGCGGCGCGCCACGGCGCGATCAATCTCGCGCAGGGCTTTCCCGACTGGGATCCGCCGGCGGCGCTCGTGCAGGCGGCGAAGGAGGCGATGGACACGCACCGGCACCAGTATGCCGTCACGTGGGGCTCGCCGGAGCTGCGCATGGCCCTCGGGCGGAAACTCACGCGTTTCGTGGGTGTGCCGGTCGACGCGGACCGCGAACTGGTCGTCACGTGCGGGGCGACGGAAGCGATGATGGTCGCGATGATGACGGTGTGCGACCCGGGTGACCGCGTGGGGCTCTTCTCGCCATTCTACGAGAACTACGCGGCCGACGCGATTCTCTCGGGGGCGACGCCGGTGCACGTGCCGCTGCACCCGCCGCATTATCGCTTCGATCCCGACGAGCTGCGCCGGGTGTTTGCCGGCGGGCTCAAGGCGTTTGTCCTGTGCAATCCGTCGAATCCCTGCGGCCGGGTTTTCACGCGGGAGGAACTGCTGCAGATCGCGGCGCTGGCGGAGGAGTTCGACGTCTGGGTGCTGACCGACGAGGTCTACGAGCACATCGTCTTCGCGCCGCACAGGCACACCTACTTCGCGACGCTGCCGGGCATGGCCCGGCGGACGCTGATGTGCTCCTCGCTGTCGAAGACGTTTTCGATCACGGGCTGGCGGCTCGGCTACGTGCACGCCGCGCCGGACGTGATCGCGCAGGCGCGCAAGGTGCATGACTTCCTGACCGTCGGCGCGGCGGCGCCGCTGCAGCACGCGGTGGTGACGGCGCTGGAGTTTCCCGACAGTTACTATGCAGGGCTGGCGGCGGAGTATGCGGCGTCGCGCGACGTGCTCCTCGGCTATCTGGAGCGCGCGGGTTTGTCGTTCAGCCGGCCGGAGGGCGCCTATTTCGTGATGGTGGACATCGCGCGCTTCGGCTTCGCGAGCGATGTGGAGTTCGCGCACTGGATGGCGCGGGAGATCGGCGTGGCGCCCGTGCCGGGCTCGAGTTTCTTTGCGCATCCGGAAAACCGTTACATGCGGCTGAACTTTGCGAAGCGGCCGGCGACGCTGCACGCGGCCGGCGAGCGCTTGCTCAAGCTGGCAGCCAGGTAGGCGCGAAACCGGCGTGCCGATGACCGCCGGCGAGGAACGCGGCGCGAGCTCGGAATCGCCCGGCCGCAGCCACCGGTCCGCTCGGGCGCGGTCCGGGGCGGCGGCGCAGGCGGGAGGCGAGGCTCAGTGCTTGGCGCCGCCGTCCGCGTGGACGGCCTTCACGCCGGCCATCATCAGCTTGTCCGTCCACGCGAGCGCGATAGCGGAGCCGACGAAGACGACGTGGATGATCACCTGCCACATGACGCCGTCGTTGTTCACGGTGGCGTTGCCGTTGACGGTGATGAAGGTCTTCAGCAGGTGGATGGACGAGATGCTGATGAGGGCCGTGGCGAGCTTCACCTTGAGCACGCCGGCGTTTACGTGGCTCAGCCATTCCGGCTGGTCGGCATGGTCGTCGAGGTGCAGCCGGGAGACGAACGTCTCGTAGCCGCCGATGATCACCATGATGAGCAGATTGGCGATCATGACCACGTCGATGAGGCCGAGGACCATCAGCATGATCGCGGTGCTGATATCGGTGGCGGGCACGACGGCTTTGTCCCAGTGGCCGGTGACGGCGGCGTGCAGCAGGTGCCACAGCTCGACGAAAAACTGATAGACGTAGATGCTCTGCGCGATGATCAGGCCCGCGTAGAGCGGCGCCTGCAGCCAGCGGCTCGCGAAGATCGAGCGCTCGAGCATTTTTTCCAGCGGACTGTCGGGATCGGCGTTGGCCATGGGTGCAAAAGGGAACGGGAGACATCACAGGGCGGGCGGCGGCCGCAAGACAAAGCTGGAGCCCGCGTCGGCCGGCGTATTTGCGCTGATTATCGGTTTGAGCTGCGGCGGAGTCCTTGCCGGTATCCGAACATGAGGAGTGTCGCCGTGCTTTCGCTGCCCCTGGGGTTTGCCCCGGATCCGCAGTCGTGGAGCATCCTGACCGGCGCGATCGGACTGCTGACGGCGGGTCTGATCTTCTGGTGGGCGCGGCGCAACGAGCGGCAATACGCACTCGATCTGGCCGAACTCGAAAAGGCTGCGGCCGACGCGCAGCAACGGGCGGCGGCGACGGCACGCGAGAGCCAGGCGAAAAGCGAGATGCTGGCCACGCTGAGCCGCGAGGTGCGCAGCAATCTCAACGGCATCATCGGTTCCGCCGATCTGCTGCTCGACGACATGGTGGCGCCGGCGCCGCGGCAGCATCTCTCGACCCTGCGGGCTTCGGCGGAGTCGCTGCACCGTTCGCTGAACGATGTGCTCGAGTATTCCACGCTCGAGACCGGACACCTGCGGATCACGCGGATGCCGTTCGAGTTGACCGAGCCGCTGATCGAGGTGGTCGAACAACTCTCGCCGCTGGCGCACCTCAAGGGTCTCGATGTGCTGCTGATCGTGGCGCCCGACGCGCCGCGGCGGGTGATCGGGGATGCGGCGCGGCTGCGGCAGATCCTGCTCAATCTGGCGGCCAACGCGGTGAAATTCACGGGTCAGGGGCGGGTGGTGCTGCGCGTCGGCGTGACCACGGAGACGGCGTCGCCGGCGACTTCGGGTGCGACGTGGCTGGAATTCAGCGTGAGCGACACGGGCTCGGGAATTCCGGAGGAACTGCAGGCGACGTTGTTCGACCGCACCGGTGCGCTGAACTCCGGCTCGGAGCGCCAGTATGGCGGCTCCGGGCTCGAACTCGCGATCAGCAAGCGGCTGGTGGAGCTGATGGGCGGAACGATCGAGGCGCGCAATGTGCCGGAGGGCGGCGCGGAGTTCCGCGTGGTGCTGCCGCTGGAGTTGGAGACGGCGCCGCCGGCGCTGCCGGTGCTCAAGGTCGACCCGGAGCTCCATACCGTGCTGCTCGATGCCTCGGCGGCATCGCGCGTGGCGATCTCGACGCTCCTTACCCGCGTGGGTGCGGCGCACGACGTGACGGACAGCCTGCCCGAGGCGCTCGACCTGCTGTGCGACACGGTGGAGGACGAGGTGCGGGCGCAGGTGCTGCTGATCGACGAGGCCTTTGCCGGTGTGCATCGCCACGAACTCGAGCAGCTGAGGCGTGAAAATCCGGAGCTGCAGAAGGCGCGTGTGGTGCTGATGGCCCGCGATGCGGGGAGCGCCGCGCCCCTGGCTGCGGCCCTCGGGGACGCGGCGGTGCTGCGCAAGCCCGTCGTGCGGGCCGAGTCGCTGGTGCAGGTGCTCACGCGGCCGACGATGGACCGCACGGCGGCGCCGGCTCCGCGGGACCGGCCGCTGGTGCTGGTCGTCGACGACGACGAAATCAGCCGTTCGGTAGCGTCGCAGTTGCTCGTGCGTCAGGGCTGTGCGGTGGAGGTCGTGAGCAGCGGCCTCGATGCGATCGCGCGGGTGCAGGCCATGCCGTTCGACCTGATCTTCATGGATTGCCAGATGCCCGTGATGGATGGCTTCGAGGCCACGCGGAAGATCCGGGCGGCGCTCGGGCCGCGGGCCCCGTTGATCGTCGCGTTGACGGCCAACACCTCGCAGGCGGACCGCGAGCGGGCGTTTGCCTCGGGGATGGTCGACTTCGTCGACAAGCCGGTGCGGCGCGGGGAACTCACGCGCGTGCTCAGTCGCTGGATACCGGCCCGGACGTGAGGTGCCGGGTGGGTGCGCCGGGCGCCCGGCTCAGCGCGAAAGGGTGGTGCGCAGCGTGCGTGCCTCGGTCAGCAACTCGCGGGCGGCAGCATGCACGGCTTCGGCCGTGCCGTGCGGTGCGGCCGCGGGAGGAGCGTCCGCGCCGGGCGGGGAGTTGGCATCGTCGGGATCGCCGAGTCCGGCGGCCCGGAAGAGGCGCAGGCGCTCGAGGATGAGGTCCCGGATCTGGGCCGCGTTGTCCACGCCCTGAAAGACGCCCGTGTGCAGGGAATCCGACTGCGATTCCTCCTTCGGGCTGCGCCCGCCGCCGCCGGCGGATTGCACGCGGACATCGGCGAGTCCGAGCACGCGCTGGATGGGGCCCTGCGTGACGACGACCTGCTGGATGTTGGCGAAGCTCATCGTCGATTCCTGCACGGTCGCGAGTCCGGAGCGGATGCGGAGGCTGCGGTCGGTGACCATATACCAGCGCAATTCGTAATCGAGGCGGGCGAGGGCGTAGGTGATCGGAATCTGCACGAGGTAGATCACGATGCCGACGAGTTCGAAGAAGCGGATGGCCGGCCAGATCCACGGCGGCGAGCGCTGGGCGATGCGTTCGAGGCTGCGGTCACGCGCGGCGCGGCCGCGGGAGGTGACTTTCTCGGTGGCGCGGGAGACGGCGTCCGCCGGGGCGGGCGCGGGCGCGGGTTGGACGGTTGCGGCGGGTGCGGATGCGGGCGCCTGGCGGCTCCGCTCGACGGCGCGCTCCATCTCGGTGAGGAGGAAGAGCGAGAACACGATGCCGGCGAGCGCGCCGAACTGGCCGAAGGCCCAGCGGGCGATCCGCAGTTGGTAGAAGTTTTTCCCGGCGCGGAAGACACGCAGCGACCCGGGGGCGCCGGTCGGGGGATCGGGATCGTGCGGCACGCGGAGCAGCCGCAGCAGGTGGGGGCGGAGGCGGTCAAACATCGCGTTTCGGCTCTCCGGCGCCGCGCGGTTGCTCGAGCGACTGGCGGATGGCGCGCAGTTCGGCGGCGACCTCGCGGAGCGTCGCGGCGAGTTCGGCGTCCGGCGCGGACGCCGCGGTGGCGGTCAGGGGCGGCGGGGCCTCCGTGGCGGGGCGGGCATGGTCCTTCACGCCGCGCATGCGGGAGTAGAGGAAGTCGCGCACGGCCTCGAATTCCCGCAGGCCCTCGAGGGTGAGTTCGGCGCCGGAGTTGCCGCTCGCGGTCTGCACGAGCACGCGGGCGAGGCCGAGCCAGCGTTCGACGAAATTGGCGCGGAGGTGGATGTCCTGGATCCGCGCGTAGTTCACGATGATCTCGCGGCGGAAGAGAATGCCCCAGCTCATGGAGATGCCCTCGCTGGTGAACTTGTAGCGCATGGTGTGGTAGCGGAACCACGCCGGCAGGATCAGCACGGGCAGCAGCGGCGGGAACACCAGCAGCGAGAGGCAGTAGTAGGTGAACAGGCTCGGGTGCGGACGCTCGAGGGCGAAGATCGCGGCGTCGGCCGGAGCCGGAGGAGGGTGGCGTGGGGAGGACATCGGACGACGCTCGGAAGGCCGGGGGCGAGGGGGGGGCGCGGCGCGCGGGGGGCAGGCGCGGTGCGTCAGCGCACGGCGCCGATCGCTTCGTCGAGCACGGCGAGGATGAAATCCGCGTCGCCCTTCGTGATGCACATCGGCGGGGCGAAGCGGATCGTCTGGCCCCAGAGGCCGCCCTTGCCGAGGAGGAGGCCGAGTTCGCGGGCGTTTTCCACGGCCTGTGCGCATTCCTCGCGGCCGGGAGCCTTGGTGGCGGGATCCTTCACGAACTCGATGCCGAGCATGAGGCCCTTGCCGCGGACGTCGCCGATCACGCGGTGTTTCTTCTTCAGCTTTTCGAGCCCGGCGAGGAGGTAGGCGCCGAGTTCGAGGCAGTTGGCCTGGAGATTCTCTTTTTCGATGACCTCGAGCACGGCTTTGCCGGCGGTGCTGACGACGGGGTTGCCGCCGAAGGTGTTGAAGTGGACCTTCTGGGTGAGCGTGGCGGCGATCTTCGGGGTGGTGACGACGGCGGCGAGCGGCGCGCCGTTGCCGATGCCCTTGGCCATGGTGACGATGTCGGGAATCACGCCCTGCGTCTCAAAGCCCCAGAAGTGCGTGCCGGTGCGGCCGAAGCCGGTCTGGACTTCGTCGGCGATGCAGATGCCGCCGGCGCCGCGCACGTGTTCGTAGACGTGCTTGAGGTAGCCGTCGGGAAACACGACGAAGCCGCCGACGCCCTGGATCGACTCGGCGATGAAGCCGGCGACTTTGCCCGGGGTGGCGTAGTCGATGAGGTTCTTCACGTCGTCCGCGTATTTGCGGCCGGCCTCGGGATCGTCGTAGCCGTAGGGCCCGCGGTAGGGGTAGGGCGCCATCGCGTGGTGGACGCCGAAGGAGTGCGGGGTGTTGAACTTCCACGTGCTGTGGCCGGTCAGGCCCATGCCGCTCGCATTGCCGCCGTGGTAGGCGTTGCGGAGCGTGAGCATGTCGAAATTGCCGGTGTGGAGCCGCGCCATGAGGAGCGCGAGGTCGTTGGCCTCGGAGCCGGAGTTGACGAAGTAGCAGACCTTGAGGTCGCCGGGCATTTTCGAGGCGAGCTTCTCGGCGAACTCGGCGATCTTGGGCTGCAGGTAGATCGTGGTGGAGTGCTGGAGGGTGGCGTTCTGCCGGTTCACCGCGTCAACGATGTGCGGGTGGCAGTGGCCGACGCTGATCGTGACGATGCCGCCGAGGCCATCGAGGTAGCGTTTGCCGGTGTCGTCCCACACCCACTGCATCTTCCCTTCGACGATCATGATCGGCTGCTTGTAGTAGAGAAAGAGGCCGGGGCTGAGGTATTGTTTGCGGAGCGCGAGCACCTGCGCGGCGGAGGGACCGGTGTAGGGTTGCGGGGAAAACGAGGTCGGCGGGAGCGGAATGGATTTCATCGGAGATGACGGTTGGCAGGGCGCGCGGATCGGGGCGGCACGAAGGGGTTTGGAGGAAAACGCGGCGGATGTCACACGCCACTTGGCGGACAGTGCCGCGGGTGGCGCCGCGGGCGGCGTTCAGGCCTGGGAAGCGAATTTCCGCAGGGCGACGTAGTCGACGAACGCCACGCAGAAACCGACGAGCCACGCGTAGTGGTAAAGCGCCATGGAGATCGGCGCGACGTGCGCGCGGGCGAAAAAGGCGGGCTGTTTTTCTCCATACGTCGCCGACTTTGCCGGTGGAAGGATTGAAGACGGGCGGCGTATCGAGGTTCCGCGGCGTTCGGGCAGACCGTGCGGGCAGGAGACGTTGAGCTCGAAGGCGTCGACGCCCGCCTTCTGGCAGCGCTCGCTGATCTCCACCCAAGCGTCCTTGTGGAATTCCTCCGTGACGGAGGCGATGAGTGCGCCGGGCGGCTGGGCGTCCTTGCGGCGCTTGAACCCGTCGATCCAGAGGTGAAACGCCCGGCCGCTGATCCAATTGATGTTTTACCAGCCGATGACCTCGCCGCTTGCGGCATGGAGGTTGGCTTGGCGCGGGGTGACGTTGACGACCCTGGAGGCGTCGGGGCTGACGGTCTTGGCGATCACGCCGCCGCGCCCCCGCGGACGGCCCGCTGGATCGCGCTGAGGTAGGTGCCCGGCGGGCCCGAACCGATGACGAACGGGTTGGGGAGCTTCAGGCCGTCGACCGTCGTAGCGCGGGTAGGCATGGGGGTAGAGGCTGGAGGTCGGAACGCATACGCCGTGCTCGCCGGGCGTGCGCGCTGCCGGCGCGGAGTTAGCTGGTTGCGTTTTCGTCGTAATACTACGCAGAGTTATGCAACACGTGGTAGTTGAATGTGAAACGTGGGAAACTACTTTCTGCCCCGCATCGCTTCTCCAGTAACCCCGATGGCACGTCCGGTATTGCTCCGAACTTACGCTGCTTGCGCCGTCGATCCGGTGCGGATGGAGAACGCATGCCCATGATGAGCGCGACCCTCGTTCCTGAGCGCACGATTGCCGAGTTGAAGGCGTTGCGGGCGTTGACGGGTGACGAGCATGGGGCGCAGCGGCATCTCGACGCGGCGGCCCTCGCGCGGATGGTGCGCGAGGCGCGGGAAGCGAGTGAAGAGTTTGCGCGGGATGCGGGGGTGACGGTGACGTGGGAGCGGCTCTGGCGCATCGCCCCGCGGCCCTTCGATCCGCACCTGATCGGGCTGTGCGAAGAGGCGATCCGTGAAGTCGCGGGGACGTCGTATCGGTTACCGTCGGGACCGCTGCACGATGCCGCGGAGATGGCGGGGGCGGGGATTCCGACGGTGATGATGTTTGTGCAGAGCCTGCACGGCATCAGTCACAACAAGATCGAGGATACCAAGGAGGAACACCTCGCGTTGTGCGTGCGGGCTTTCGATCGGCTGGTGGACAAGACGCTGCGCTGGGTCGCGGCGGGCGGCGGTCGCCTGCCCCGGGAAGGAGGCGCATGAGCAGTTCCCTGGTGATGAGTGAAGTCTTTCTCCTGGGCTCCGCCCTGTTGCTCCTGCTCGGCACGTATCTGTGTTGGAATGCGCCGCGGGCCCGCATGTCGGTCGAGGAGCACGAAAAGGACGGGAAGATTACCGAGGAGCAGATGCGCAGACGAATCCGCTTCCTCGCTTGGAGCGGACCCGCTGTGGTGACGGTGGGCGTGGTGTTTCTCGCGATCGGGCTCTTGCGCTGACGGCGGGCGTGAGCCGGCGGGCGTGCGGCCGGCCGAAGCGCCTCAGGGTTTGCCGCGATGCACCGGTCGGCCGGGGCGGGCCTCCGTCAGGCGTGTCTCGCGGATCACGGGGACGCCGTTGACGAGCACCGCGGAGAACCCGACTGCGTAGGCGTGAGGCGCGGTGTAGGTGGAAGGATCGGCGACGCGTTCCGGATCGAAAACGACGAGGTCGGCGACGAAGCCCGGTTTGAGTTCGCCGCGACCGCCGAGGTTGAACGTCCGCGCGGGCAGCGAGGTCATCTTGCGCACGGCGTCCTCGAGCGTGAGCAGTTTCAACTCGCGCACGAAACGCGCGAGGATGCGCGCGTTGTTGCCGTAGCTGCGCGGGTGGGGCACGCCGTCGTTGAATTTCCGCGGGCCGCCGTCGGAGGCGACCATGGTGCGCGGGTCGGCGAGGAAGCGTTGGAGGTCCTCTTCGCTCATGCCGTGAAAGACGCCCTGCGCGCCGCCGCGCGACTCGAGGTCGAGAATGGCCTCGATCTGGTCGTCCAGGGAATCGGAGCCGCGGAGGAGCCGGGCCACCTCGGCGATGTTCTTGCCGTTGAGTCGGGGATCGGGGGCGAAGTTGGCGATGACTGCGTAGCGGTAGTCACCGCGGCGGGTGCGGACGACAAACTCCTTCATGTCGGCCACCATCCGGGCCTTGGTGGCCGGATCGGCGAGGCGTTCGCGGAAGCGCGGGATTCCGCCTTCGCGATATTCGGACTCGATCAGGTTGGCGCCGATACTGGTGCTCGACGCGGTGTAGGCATAGACGTCCTGCGTGAGGACGAGGCCTTCGCGGCGGAGCGATGCGAGGTAATCGAGGATCTCGGTGGCGCGGCCCCAGGTGACCGGACCGGAGAGCTTGAGGTGCGAAATCTGCGCCGGCATCCGCGCTTCGCGTGCGATCGTGACGACCTCTTCGATGGCCGAGCGGATCGCCGCGGCTTCGTCGCGCATGTGGCTCACGTAGATCCCGCCGTGCCGGGAGGCGACCTTGGCGAGGGCGACGATCTCGTCGGTCTTGGCAAATGTGCCCGGCAGATAAAGCAGCCCGGTGCTGAAACCGACGGCGCCGTCCTGCATCGCCCGGTCGACGAGCGCGCACATTCGGGCGAGTTCCTCCTCGGTCGGCGGGCGGCGGAAGCTGCCGCCCATGACCTGGCCGCGGATCGAGTTGTGGCCGACGAGCGAGGCGACATTGAGGGCGACCCGCGCCTGCGTGATCGCGGCGAAGTAGTCCGCGATGCTCACCCGCGACGAGCCGCAGTTGCCGCTGACGATCGTGGTGACGCCCATGCGCAGGAAATTTTCCGCCACCGGCAGCGTATCGATATTCTCGGAATGGGTGTGCACGTCGACGAAGCCCGGCGCGACGACCTGGCCCGCGGCATCAATCTCGTCGCGCGCGGTCCCGGGCAGTGCCGGCGCGATGGCGACGATGCGGTCGCCGCGGATGCCGACGTCGGCCACGACCGCGGGTGCGCCGGTGCCGTCAAGCACGCGGCCGCGACGGATCACGAGATCGTAGTCCTGGGCCGGAAGTGCGGACGCGGAGGCGAGGAGCCAGACGGCGGAAACAAGACGCAGGACGAAGGGGAAGGCACGCGGCGGCATCGCGCGGGAGATTCACGGCGGAACGGGCCGCGCCCACAAGTCCGATGCGCCTGATAGGCTGGACAGGGCTGTCGGCCGTGGCTCTTGTCACGCCTCGCGTGCCGGCCGGTTTATCGGTCCGGTCCCCCTCCCCGAAACGAGCGAGCAAGCACCGAACTCCCATGGCCCTGAATTCCGCCCGACTCCTGCTGAAGTATTCCCTGTTTGCCGGTGCGCTTGGCTGCGCCGGCAGTTTGTCTGCCGCCAATTGGCCAAATTGGCGTGGTCCCAACGGCGATGGCACGGCGCCCGAGGTGAAGAATCTCCCGGAGAAGTGGAGCGCCACCGAGAGTGTGAAATGGAAGGTGGAGTTGCCGGCGTGGAGCGGCAGTTCGCCGACGGTGTGGGGCGACCGGATTTTCCTGAATTCGCCCTCGAAGGAGGATCCGAATTCCGCGCCGCCGCCGCCGCCCGAGCCGGCGCCGGGCAAGAAAGCGCGGCCGCGACCGGCCGGCGGTCGTGGTCCGGGCGGGCAGGAACTGCTGCTGCTCTGCCTCGATCGGGCCACGGGCAAGGAGCTGTGGCGGCGGCAGTATGACCGCGGCAACGACATCAAGATGAAGCACAACATGTCGTCGCCCTCGCCGGTGACCGACGGCAAGCACGTCTGGGTCGTCTCGGGCAACGCGGTCGTCGCGTGCTACGATTTCGCGGGCAACCAGAAGTGGACCTTCGATATCCAGAAGAATTTCGGCAAGATGGGCATCCAGTTCGGCTACGGCTCCTCGCCGCTGCTCGTCGACGGCAAGCTCGTGTTTCAGATGCTGCAGGGCCTTTACACCGACGATCCCTGCTACCTGTTCGCGCTCGACGGTGCGACCGGCAAGGTGCTGTGGAAAGTCGAGCGGCCCACCGACGCGGAGCACGAGAGTCCGGACTCGTATTCGACGCCGGCGCTGCTGGTGCATCAGGGCAAGAAGCAGTTTGTCGTCGGCGGTTCGGACTACGTGACCGGCCACGACCTCGCGACGGGCAAGGAACTCTGGCGCGGCGGCGGGCTGAATCCGACCAAGTCGCGCAACTTCCGCGTCATCGCCTCGCCGCTCGTGAAGAACGGCCTGATCTTCACGCCGACGCGCGTGACTCCCTTCATCACCTACAAGGCGGGTGGCTCGGGCGACATCACCGCCACGCATCAGGCGTGGAAGTGGACCGAGAAAGGCGCCCCCGATGTGCCCACGCCGGTGAGCGATGGCGAGTTGCTCTATTTTGTCGACGATCAGGGTGCGTTCACCGCGGTGAAAGCCGCGACCGGCGAGCGCGTTTACGGTCCCGAGCAGACCGGCATCGGCCGCACCAGTGCCTCGCCGATTCTCGCCGATGGCAAAATCTACATCGTGAGCGAGGCGGCCGAGACCGCGGTCGTGCAGGCGGGGCCGGCCTTCAAGCTCCTCGCCAAGAACGCCCTCGATGGCAGCTACACGTTGTGCACGCCGGCCTTTGTCGACGGCACGATCTACGTCCGCACCGGAACCCATCTTTACTGCATCGCGAAATGATCGCGGCGCGTTTCCTGCACAGCAGTCCTCATCGCCCTCCCTCCATGCACCTCACCCGCTCCCTCCTTCTCACTTCCCTGCTCGGTGCCGGCTCGCTCACGGCCGGCGAATGGTCGCACATCAAGGGTCCCCAGCTCAACCGGAAGACCGACGAGACGGTGCCCGCCAAGTGGCCGGCGAACGGTCCGAAGCGCGTCTGGGAAGTCGCGGTCGATGGCGGTTTCAGCTCGTTTGTGACCGGTGACGGCCGCGTCTACACCGTCGTGCAGAAGGGCGGCAAGGAGGTCGCCGTGGGGCTCGATCGCAAGACCGGCAAGACGCTCTGGGAATTGCCGATGTCCGCGGCGGACTACACGAACGGCGGCAACCGCGGCGTCTCGGGCAACGACGGCGGCGACGGTCCGCGTTCGACGCCGGTGTTTGCCGCGGGCCGCGTTTTCGTGATCGACGGCCGGTTCGTGCTCCACGCCGTCGACGCGGCGAGCGGCCGCGAACTCTGGAAGCATGACCTCGTGAAGGATTTCGGCGGGCGCACGATCCATTGGTCCAACTCCGCTTCGCCGCTCGTGATGGGCAATCGCGTGATCGCGATGGGCGGCGGCAAAGGCGCGTCGATTGTGGCGTTCAAGGCCGATACCGGCGCGGTCGAGTGGAAGTCGGGCAACGACCGCGCGACCTACGCGACGCCGGTGCTGGCGACGATCCACGGCAAGGAGCAGGCGCTGTTCATGATGGAGCGCGGCCTCGTCGCGATCGATCCGACGGACGGCAAGGAGCTGTGGCACTATCCTTTCCCGCAGCAGACGGCGACGGCGACCTCGCCGGTGGTCTGGAACGACATCGTCAACGTGACTGCCGGCTACGGCGTCGGCGGCGGCGCCTGCAAGGTCGTCCGCAATGGCGACAAGTGGGAAGCCACCGAGATCTGGCGCAGCCGCGGCAACCGCGACACCGCCTCGCACTGGATGACCTCGGTCGTGCACGACGGCTATCTCTACGGCTGCTACGGCCACGGCTCCTACGGTAACGGTGCGTTCAAGTGCATCGATATCCGCACCGGCAAGGTGATGTGGGAGAAGCCGGGCTTCGGCCACGGCCAGACCATCATGGTCGGCGGCAAACTGCTCGTGACGACCGATGCGGGCCGGTTGGTGCTGATCGAGCCGAGCACGGAGAAATACATCGAGCTTTCCTCGACCAAGGCGATCGATGGCAAGGTCTGGGCGAGCCTCGCATTGAGCGACGGCCAGATCTTCATGCGCAGCACGAAGCACGCGGCCTGCCTGCAGTTCTGATCCGTGGCGGGCGCGGGCCCGCCCGGGGGAGTCGGAGCTTGCGCGGCTTCCCGCCAGGTTCCTAGCTCGGCGTCGCTTCCGCGATGCTTGTGCAACCCCGCAGTTTTCGGCGGCTTGTCGGCCCATCGTCGCTCCGAGGGAGCTGCGCCGGGAGCGCACGCCTCATTCTTCGCACCCTCGCCCGGTCGCCCGGCGTCAGGCTGCGGCCGGCGCGTTCTGCCGAGGCGTGATCTATTTTTCCGAATGAACCGAACGAAAGGGATCGTGGGTGTTTTGGTCGGCGGCTGGCTGGCCGGCTTCGGTTGCCAGCCGGCCAAGGATGCGGGCGCGCCGAAAGCCGCCGGGGGCCCTCCGCCGGTGCCGGTGCAGGTCGCCGTCGCGGAGGAGAAGGACGTGCCGCGGGTGGTGCCCGCGGTCGGTGCGATCCAGGCGCTCCGGACCGTCGCGGTGAAATCGCAGGTCGACGGGATGATCGCGCAGATCCACTTCCGCGAAGGCGACGAGGTGAAGGCCGGCGACCTCCTGGTCACGCTCGACCGGCGGCCGTTCGAGAACTCGCTGCGGATCGCGCGTGCGGACCTCGCCAACGCCCGCGCCGAGATGGCCCGCGCGGCGGCCGATTTCGAGCGTTACGAAGCCCTCAGCAAGCAGCAGGCGATCTCGCAGGAGCAGTTCGCGCAGCTCGGCACGCGGGCGGAGACGACGCGCGCGCTCGTGCAGGCGAAGGAGGCCGCGGTCGCCAATGCCGAGCTGCTGCTCGGCTACACGCAGATCAAGGCACCGATCGCCGGCCGCACGGGCCAGCTCATCCTGCACGAAGGCGCCCTCGTGAAGGCGAACGACGTGAACCAGTCGGTCGTGACCATCAACCAGCTCGCGCCCATCGCGGCGGCCTTCGCGATCCCCGAACGCGCGCTCGGCGAGATCCGGGCGGCGCTGGCACGCGGCGATGCGACGGTGACCGTCACCGATCGGGCGACGGGCGTCACGCGCAGCGACGGCAAACTCAGCTTCATCGACAACGCCGTCGATGCCACGACCGGCACGATCACGCTGAAAGCGGTCTTCGCCAATGCCGACCACGCGCTGTGGCCGGGACAGTTCGTGCAGGTGCAGACGCGCTTCGGCCTCGATCGCGGCGCGATCGTGGTGCCGACGGCGGCGGTGCAGTCCGGCCAGGAATCGACGAAGGTCTACGTGGTGAAGGCCGACAAGAGCATCGAGATCCGCGGCGTGCGCGTGTTGCGCAGCGCCGGCGACACCACGCTTCTCGCGGAGGGCGTGAAGGCCGGCGAGACCGTGGTCACGGACGGACATCTCCGGCTGTTGCCCAATTCCCGGGTCGAGCCGCGCACGCTCGCCGCCGCCGTCGAGGCGGCGACCGCGAAGGCGCCGCGTCCCGCGCCGCCGAAGTCCTGAGGAGGCGCGCCGCATGAATCTCCCCGCGCTCTGCATCCGGCGGCCGGTGATGACGACGCTGCTCACCGCGGCGCTGTGCGTCTTCGGCGTGATGGCGTATCGGAACCTGCCGGTCTCCGACCTGCCCAACATCGATTTCCCGACCATCGTGGTGAGCGCGAGCCTGCCCGGCGCCACGCCCGAGACGATGGCGTCCGCGGTGGCGACCCCGCTCGAGCAGCAGTTCTCCACCATCGCGGGCATCGACACGATGACGTCGACGAGCTCGCTCGGGAGCACGTCGATCACGCTCACGTTCAACCTCACGCGGCCCATCGACGCCGCGTCGCAGGACGTGCAGGCCGCGATCGCGGCCGTGCAGCGGCGGCTGCCGTCGGACATGCCGGCGCCGCCCTCGCTGCGGAAAACGAATCCGGCGGACCAGCCCGTCGTGTGGCTGGCGCTCAGCTCGCCCACGCTGCCGCTTTCCGTCGTCGACGAGTATGCGCAGACCTACCTCGCGCAGCGGATCTCCACCATCGACGGCGTGGCGCAGGTCTCGATCTACGGTTCGCAGAAATACGCGCTGCGTGTGCAGCTCGACCCGACGGCGCTCGCCAGCCGCGGCATCGCGCTCGAGGAGGTGCGGGCGGCGCTGGCGACGCACAATGTGAATCTGCCCACGGGCATCCTCGACGGGACCCAGCAGTCCATGACGGTTGTCGCGACCGGCCAGCTCGCCAACGTGACCGAGTTTCGCGAGATCGTGGTCGCGTATCGCAACGGCGCGCCGGTGCGGCTCGGCGAGCTGGCGAACGTGATCGACAGCGTGCAGGACAACCGCATCGCGAGCTGGTTCTACGACAAGGATGGCGGTAACCGCGCGATCGGCCTCGGCGTGCAGCGCCAGCCCGGCACCAACACCGTCGAGGTGGTGCAGCGCGTGCGCGCGCTGCTGCCGGCGGTGCGGGCGCAGCTGCCGGCCTCGGTGAAACTCGAGGTGATGTTCGACCGCTCGGTCACGATCCACGAGTCGGTCGAGGACGTGAAGTTCACCCTCGTGCTGTCCATCGCGCTCGTGATCCTGGTGATCTTCCTGTTCCTGCGGACGCTCACCGCGACGGTGATCCCGAGCATCGCGATTCCGATGGCGCTGCTCGGCACGTTCATCGCGATGTATTTCTTCGGCTACACGCTGGACAATCTCTCGCTGCTCGCGCTGACGCTGTCCGTCGGCTTCGTCGTGGACGATGCGATCGTGATGCTCGAGAACATCGTGCGCTACATCGAGCAGGGCATGAGCGTGCGCGAGGCGGCGTTCAAGGGCGCGGGCGAGATCGGGTTCACGATCCTGTCGATGACGCTGTCGCTCGTCGCGGTGTTCATCCCGGTGCTGTTCATGCAGGGCCTCGTGGGCCGGCTGCTGCACGAGTTTGCCGTCACGATCACGGCCTCGATCCTGGTGTCGGGTCTCGTGTCGCTGACGCTCACGCCCATGTTGTGCAGCCGTTTTCTCAAGGCGCACCGGCCGGGCGAGGTGGAGCGGCACGGCGGTTTCCACCGGGCGATGGAAGGGTTCTTCAATGCGATGCTCCGCTTCTACGAGCGGACGCTCGCCTTCACCATGCGCTTCCGGCTGGCGACGGTGATCGTCGCGGTGGCGATGATCGGTCTGACGCTGCTGGTGGGGCGGGCGTTGCCGACGGGCTTCATCCCGACGGATGACACCGGCCAGATCTTTGCGCCCACGGAGGCGGCGCAGGATGTGTCGTTTGCGGAGATGGTGCGGCACCAGCAGGCGGGGGCGGCGATCATCGCGAAGCATCCGGCGGTGGAGTCGTTCATGTCGTCGATCGGCGCGAGCGGCGCGCTCGTCGCGACGACGAACCAGGGCCGCTACTTCATGAAGCTGAAGCCGCGGCACCTGCGGCCGCATGCCGCCGTGGTGGCGCAGGAACTCCGGCAGCAGTTGGCGGCGATTCCGGGTTTCCGCGTGTATCCGCAGCTGCTGCCGCCGATCCGGCTCGGCGGCACGATCTCGAAGGCGCTGTATCAGTTCACGCTTTTCGGCAGCGATCTGAAGGAGCTTTACGCCGCGGCGCAGGGCATGGAGGCAAAGATGCGCGGCATCGACGGTCTGCAGGATGTGAATTCCGATCTGCAGATTTCGAATCCCCAGCTGCGGGTGGACATCAAGCGCGACCGCGCGTCGGCGCTCGGGATTTCGCCGCAGCAGATCGAGGATGCGCTCTACAGCGCGTATGGCTCGCGGCAGGTGTCCACGATCTACACGCCGACGAACCAGTTCTTCGTGATCATGGAGATGGCGCCGGAATACCAGCGCAACCCCGAGGCGCTCTCGCTCCTGTATCTGCGGAGCCGGTCGGGCAAGCCGGTGCCGCTCGATTCGGTCGCGGAGCTGAAGCGCGAGGTGGGCCCGCTGACGGTGAATCACCTCGGGCAGGTCCCGGCGGTGACGATCTCCTTCAACCTGCGGCCCGGCTACTCGCTCGGCGAGGCGACGCAGGCGGTGACGGAGCTGGCGCGCACGCAGCTGCCGGCCTCGATCAGCTACGGTTTCCAGGGCTCGGCGCAGGCGTTTGCCGAATCGATGAAGGGCCTGGGCCTGCTGCTGATCATGGCGGTGCTCGTGATCTACATTGTGCTCGGCATCCTCTACGAGGACTTCGTCCACCCGATCACGATTCTTTCGGGTCTGCCGGCGGCGAGCTTCGGCGCGCTGGCGACGCTCTGGCTTTTCAAGGAGGAGCTCAACGTGATGGGCTACGTCGGCATCATCCTGCTCATCGGCATCGTGAAGAAGAATGCCATCATGATGATCGACTTTGCGCTCGCGGCGCGGGCGCAGGGCGAGACGTCGTCGGAGAAGGCGATCGTGCAGGCCTGCCTCGTGCGTTTCCGGCCGATCATGATGACGACGTTTGCGGCGCTCGCGGCGGCGGTGCCGATCGCGATGGGCCTGGGGGCGGGCGCCGATTCGCGCCGTCCGCTCGGCCTCGCGGTGGTGGGCGGGCTCGTGGTCTCGCAGATTCTCACGCTCTACATCACGCCGGTGATCTACGTCTACATGGACCGTTTCACGGCGAAGGCGCGGAAGCGGCTGGCGGCGGGCGAAACGGCGCGGTCGGTCGACCCGGTGCCGGCCAAGTAGCGTGGCCGCGGCGGCGCGGCGCGTGCCGGCTCAGTGCGAGGTGGACTTCGCGCGCATCGTGAACTGCGCCGAGATCACGTATTGCGAAGTCACGCTCTGGGCGACGAGCCGGACCATGCGGAGGCTCACCTGGACCTGTTTCACCTCCACGAGGCTCGTGGTTTCCACGTTGTTGCCGTTGGCGTAGTAGAAGGAGAACAGCTCGACGTCGCGGGCGTAGGTGACGGGTGCGGCGGTGCCGGCCTGGCGGGTGACCTTGCGGTCCACGCTGTCGAACTCCCACACGACATCCTGCGTGGTGCTGGCCGTGACGTTGGTGGGCACGGTGAGCGTGAGGGTGGTCGCGGTGAAGTTGGTCACATCGGTCGCGGCGCGCAGGTCCTCGCCGAGGCGTTCGAGGAGCTTCCGGGCCTGGGTGTTCATGTCGCCGTAGTTTTTCAGCGACTGGTCGCCGCGCGCGATGAACACGTAGGACGTGAGCAGCGCGAGCGTGAGCATCAGCACCAGCGAGAGCGAGATGAGCAGCTCGACCAGCGAGAAGCCGGCGCGGCGCCGGGTGCGATCACGGAGCCCAGCCGACATAGTAGTAATCGCTCAGGCCCTTCTCCGAGAAATAGGTGATCATCGTGCGGTTGAACGCGGAGCCGTTCTCGGTCCACGACACGGTCAGCTGCACGGCGATCTTGCCGGGGGTGGTCGGCGTGGAAGCCACCTGCGTGGTGAAATTCACCGAGATCGCAAAGCCGCGGGTGAACTCCGACTGGAAGCGTTCGGTCGCGAGCACAGCCGTGAAGTCGACGGGCTGGGATTGGGCCGCGTAGGCTTTGAGGGCGCTGTAGTTTTTCAGCCGCAAATCCTCCATGACCGATTGGGCGATCTGGCTGGCGAGCGTGATCATCCGCGCGTGCCGGGTGAAGCCGTAGGCCTGGGAGAGCGCCGTCAGGCTCGACATGATGACAAAACCGAGGAGGACGGCGGCGATCAGCACCTCGGGCATGGTCATGCCGGCCTGCGTCCCCCGGCGGCAGGTCGGGCGGAGGAGGAGGGAGGAGGAGGGAGCGCGGACCATCGGCAAACCGGGCCGGAAAGTGCCGGAGGGAAAACAGGCGTGTCGAAGGGTAATCTCCGCGCGTCGGCTGCGTAGTTACCCGCCGGAGCCGCCGGCGTGGGCGGCGGCGCGCGCTTCGCTCTTCTTCACGAGTTCGTCGACGACCACGGCGGTGGTCACATCGCAGCCGACGTTGGTCGCCGTGCGGCACATATCGAGGATGCGGTCGACGCCGAGGATGATGCCGATGCCGGCGGGATCGATGCCGAAGGTCGCGAGCAGGCCGGCGATGAGCGGCAGCGAGCCGCCGGGGATGGCGGCGACGGCCACGGCGCTGAGCACCGAGAGCAGGAGCAGCGTGAGCTGCTGGCCGACGCCGAGGTCGACGCCGAACACCTGCGCCACAAAGAGCACCACGCAGCCCTCGTAGAGGGCGGTGCCGCTCATGTTCATCGTGGTGCCGAGCGGCAGGACGAAGCCCGCGGTGCTCGGGTTGAGTTTAAGGCGCTCGGTGGCGTTCTGCAGGGCGGCGGGCAGGGAGGCGGCGCTGGAGGACGTCGAAAACGCGGTGACCATGACCTCCTTGATCGTGGCGAAATACACGCGCGGGCTCCACGAGGTCCAGACCTTGAGCCAGATCGACATGACGCCGAAGAGGTGGACGGCCATCACGGCGGCGCAGGAGATCACGAACACGCCGAGGGCGATCACGATGTCGATGCCCACGCGGACGACGACGCTGTAGATCATCGCCGGCACGGCGTAGGGGGCGAGGCGCAGCGCGAAGTGCACGATGCCGGTCATCAGCTCGTTCACGGCGTCGAGAGCCTCGAGGAGTTTCACGCGGCGCGGCTCGGGCAGGGTGGTGCCGACGGCGCCGACGAGGATGGCAAAGACGATCAGCGGCAGCACGTCGCCGAGGGAGGTGCGGCTGTTGCCGACGAAGGCGCCGAAGAGATTTCGCGGCATGAACATCTCCACGATCGTCATGAGCGTGATGCCCGCCTGCGCCTGCTGCTGGTTGGCGACGTGTTTCTGCGCATCGCCGCCGTAGGCCTTGAGGATGGTCTCCTTGGTCGGCGCGTCGATGAAGTCGCCGGGCTGGACCACGTTCATCACGATCAGGCCGAGGCCGACCGCGATGGACATGTTGAGGAAGAAAAAGAAAAACGTGCGGCCGGCGAGCGGCCCGAGTTTGTCGGGGCGGCCGAGTTGCAGCACGCCGGAGGCGAGCGAGGCAAAGACGAGCGGGATGATGACGAAGAACAGCAGGCGGAGGAACACCTGGCCGAACGGCTCGAAAACATGGGTGGCGACGAGCCGCGCGCCGGAGAGCAGTTCGGGCCACACGCGGCCGAGGCCGAGGGTGACGACGCCGGCGATGAGACCGAAGACAAGGCCGCGCAGAATCCGGTTGGCGAGGGGGCGGGAGGTGGACGCCATGTTGGCGGCGGAGGCTGGGGTTCGGGTTGCGGGTTGTCGAACGGGAACTAGGGTGCGAACCCGTGGAGGCGATGCACTTAAGTGGCGTGGTTTTGGCCGCGGGGCGATCGACGCGGATGGGGCGCGACAAGGCGCTGCTGCCGGCGCCCGAAGCGGGCGAGCCGATGTGGGCGCGCCAGCGTGCGGTGCTGGCGGCGGCCGGCGCGGCGGAGATCTTTCTGTCGGCGCGGCCGGAGCAGGCGTGGACGCGCGAGGCGCGGGGCTTCGCCGCGGTGCTGCACGATGCGCTGCCGGAGTGCGGGCCGATCGTCGGAATCACCGCGGCGCTGGAGCGGGCGAGCACCGCGACGCACGTGGCGGTGCTCGCGATCGACCTGCCGCGGCTGCCGGCGGCGTGGTTCCGGGAACTGCGGGCGCTCTGTGCGCCGGGGCGGGGCGCGGTGGGCCGGCGCGGGGAGTTTTTTGAACCGCTCGCGGCGATCTATCCGCGCGCGCTGATGTGGCCGGCGTGGGAGGCGCTGGCGCGGGGGGACTATTCGTTGCAGGCGCTGCTCCGGCGTGGGACGGCCGAGGGGCTCATGGCCGTGCGCGAGATCGCGCCGACGGACGCGGCGGCAGGCTGGTTGGAGAATCGCAACGCGCCCGAGTCCGCCGACGCGGCTGCGCTGCGGGCCGGATCCCGGGCTTAGCAAAACTCAGGCGTAGCGGTCCTCGGTCCAGGGGTCGGCGGTGTTGGAATAGCCGCGCACTTCCCAGAAACCGAGTTTGTCCTCGGCGAGGAACGTGATGCCGCTGACGAATTTCGCGCCCTTCCAGGCGTAGAGCTTGGGGATGATCACGCGGGCCGGGCCGCCGTGTTCGCGCGGGACCGGGCCGCCGTTGAACGACGTGGCGACGAGCACGTCGTCATCGAGGCACTGGGCGAGGGCGACGTTGGTGGAGTAGCCGTCGAAGCTCGTGAAATAGACGAATTTCGCTTCGGGCGCGGGCTGCACGAGCTCGTAGAGCGTGGTGAATGCGACGCCGCCCCAGCGGCAGTCGAATTTGCTCCACGTGGTCACGCAGTGGAAGTCGCTCACATCCTCGACCTGCGGGAGGGCGTTGAACGCGCTCCAGGAAAGCGTGGTGGGCTGCGCGACGAGGCCGTCGATCTTCAGCCGCCACTCGGCGTGGGGGATGTCGGGTTGGACGCCGAGATCGAGGACGGGAAAACCGTCGGTGAGTTTCTGGCCGGGCGGCAGCCGGTCGCGGGATGCGACGGCGCGCGCCGTGATGCCGCGGGCCTTCTGTTTTTCGGCCCAGCGTTGTTTCGCCTCGATGTAGCGCTCTTTCGACATGGCGCGGACGGTAGTGGCGGAGGCAGGCGGCGCAAGCGGCGGCGCGGCCGCGGCGTTTATTCCTCCGGGAGAGCGGCGACCGCCTGCGCGACGGCGGCGCGGCGCCGCAGGTAATACACGGTCATCCAGCCCTGGTAGATCGTCGCGATGCCGGCGACGATCTGGGCGGTGAGGCGGTTGACGAAGCGGAAATACTCCTCGGTCGACATGCCGAACTGGCGGGCGGTGGTTTCGAGCGCCTCGCGGAAGCGATCCGGCACCGGCGGCATTTCGAAATGGGTGAGCCGGAGCACGCAGTAGGCGTAGATCACGACGAGGAGAAACGGCTGGCTGGCGACGAGCCAGCGGATGCCGCGCGACTCGCCCTGCTGCAGCAGGGTGGCGCCGTGGAGCTCGATCGCGCCGGCCGCGGCGGCGAGCAGGCCGACGATGGCGAAATGGGCCTCACCGCCGGCGGCGGCGAGCAGGGCGAAGAGGGCGCCGAGGGCCAGCACGCCGGTGCCGTCGAGCTTCGCAAGGCGAAGCACGCGCGAGAAGGTCTCTTCCGGCAGGAGCGGAGGCGGCTGCATGGCGGGACAGTGAATGTGGGACGGAAACCGAAAGGGAAGGGCAGAAAATGGGGAGTTGCTGCCGCTGCGGCGGGCCGCACTTTCCGAACTCCCTGTGACGGCCCCACGCGCTGACCGCCCGTTTCCCTTCCGGCTCGAGTTCCCACCCGAGCTGCCGATCAGCGCGCGCGCGGAGGAGATCACGCAGGCGATCCAGGACCACGCGGTGGTGATTCTCGCGGGCGAGACGGGCTCCGGGAAGACGACGCAGATTCCCAAGATGTGCCTCGCCGCCGGCTGCGGCAGCCGCGGCCGGATCGCGTGCACCCAGCCGCGCCGCGTGGCCGCGCTCTCGATCTCACGGCGCGTCGCGGAGGAACTCGGCGTCGACTGGGGCCGGGAGGTCGGCTGCAAGATCCGCTTCAACGACCAGACCACGCCGGCAACGGTGATCAAGTTCCTCACCGACGGCATGCTGCTGGCGGAGGTGCAGGGCGACCCGCTGCTGCGCGACTACGACACGATCATCATCGACGAGGCGCACGAGCGCTCGCTGAACATCGACTTCCTCCTCGGGCACCTGCGCACCCTGCGCTACAAGCGGCCCGAGCTGAAGATCGTGATCACCTCGGCCACGATCGACACGCAGGCGTTTTCGGAGGCCTTCGACGGCGCACCGGTGATACTGGTCGAGGGGCGCACCTATCCGGTCGAGACGATCTACGCGCCGTTGGACGAACTCGGCCGCGACTACGCCGAGAACGACGAGAACGAGGACGCGGAGGACCGCGCCGCGGTGGCCTCCGCGCGGGCGGAGGCGCTGCACTACATCGACGGCACGGTCGAAGCGGTGGAGCGCGTGGTGCGCGAGAGCGGCAAGGGCGACGTGCTCGTCTTCCTGCCGAGCGAGCGCGACATCCGCGAAGTGCGCGACCTGCTCGAGGGCCGGCGGCTGCGCGACTGCGAGGTGGTGCCGCTTTTCGGCCGGCTGTCCAACGCCGAGCAGCAGCGCGTGTTTGCCCCGACGCAGCGGCGGAAGATCGTGCTCGCGACGAACATCGCGGAGACCTCGCTCACGATCCCGGGCATCCGCTTCGTCGTCGACACGGGCCTCGCGCGGCTGAGCCGCTACTCGCCGCAGGCGCGCACGCGGCGGCTGCCGATCGAGCCGGTGGCGCAGTCGAGCGCGGACCAGCGCAAAGGCCGCGCCGGCCGCGTGGAGGCGGGCGTGTGCATCCGGCTGTATGCGGAAAAGGATTATCTGGAGCGGCCGCGTTTCACGCAGCCCGAGATCCAGCGCGCGAATCTCGCCGACGTGATCCTGCGGATGAAGGCCTTCGGGCTCGGCGACATCGAGCGGTTCCCGTTCATCAACATGCCGGCGGCGAAGGCGATCCGCGCCGGCTATGCGCTGCTCGAGGAGCTCGGCGCGGTGGAGCGCACGAGCGTGCCGCGGCCGGAGGCCGAGGAACCCGCGGCCGCCGAAGCCCGGGCGGTGGCCGCGGTGCAGCTCACGGCTATCGGCCGCGAGCTGGCGCGGCTGCCGGTCGATCCGACGGTGGGCCGGATGATCCTGCAGGCGCGGCAGGAGAAAGCGCTGCGCGAGGTGCTGGTGATCGCCGCCGGGCTCTCGATCCAGGATCCGCGCGAGCGGCCGATGGACAAGCAGCAGCAGGCCGATGCGGCGCACCGGCGGTTCGTGCATCCGGATTCGGACTTCCTGACGCTGCTCAACGTCTGGGAGGCGTTTCACGACGAGTTCGAGACGATGTCGCAGGGGAAGCTGCGGCGATTCTGCAAGGACCACTTCCTGAGCTACACGCGCATGCGCGAGTGGCGCGATGTGCACGCGCAGCTCGGCGATGTGCTCGGCGAACGGGAGGAGTTCCGGATGACGTCGGCGTTCGACGGGGTGAAGAACGTCGACGACCAGGCGACGCTCTTCGGCACGCCGGCGTATCGTGCGATCCACCGCAGCATCCTCGCCGGCTTGCTCGGCAACATCGCGCAGCTCGACGAAGAGAACGGCGGCTACAAGGCGACGCACGACCGCCGCGTGGTGCTGTTTCCCGGGTCGGTGCTGTTCCGGCGCGAGGAGCCGCGGCGGAAGGGCGGGGAGCGCCCACCGGCGCCGGCGGCGAAAGGGCCGAAGACGCCGCGGTGGATCATCGCTTCCGAAATCATGGAGACGACGCGGCTCTACGCGCGCACGTGCGCGCGGCTCGACCCGCTCTGGGCGCTGGAACTCGGGGCGCACCTGCTGCGCGTGGCGCACAGCGAGCCGTTCTGGAACGAGCAGAACGGCCGCGTGATGGTGAAGCAGCGCACGCGGCTCTACGGCCTCGAACTGGAGAACCGCGCGGTGAGTTACGGGAAGATCGATCCGGCGCACGCGACGGAGATCTTCATCCGCGAGGGCCTCGTGAACGACACGATCACGTTTCCCCTCGACTGCCTCGCGCACAACCGCGGCGTGCGGGAAAAACTCGAGGACCTGCTGACGCGGGCGCGCGACAGCGGCTACCTGAATCTCGACGAGGCGGCGTATCGCTTCTACGCGGCGCGGTTGCTCCCGCGGCCGGATAATCCGGAGGCGCCGGCGGAAGGCGTGAGCAGCGTCGGCGAACTCGTGGACCTCGTGCGCGAGCGCCGGACCAACGAGCCGCGTTTCCTCTGCATGGCGCCGGAGGATCTCCGCGACCCGGAGACGATCGCGCACGACGCGGAGGCTTTTCCCGCGGCGCTGCCGCTGGAGAACCGGGCGCTGCCGCTGAACTACGCCTACAAGCCGGGGCATGCCGACGACGGTGTGACGCTCGAGGTCGGCGTGCGCGAAGCCGAGGCGCTGACGCCCGCGGCGCTCGACTGGGCGGTGCCGGGGCATTTCGAGGCCAAGGTCGAGCACTACCTGCGGGCGTTGCCGAAGGAGCTGCGGCGCGGCTTTGTGCCGCTCGGCGACACGGCGCGCAGTCTGGCGCTGCAGCTCGAGTCGCGAAACCGGCTCACCGCGGGACGCGAATCGCTGCCCGAGGCGCTCGCGGCGCAGATCGCGGAGCGGTTCAAAATCGCGATCGATCCGCAGGTCTGGGCCGACAAGCCGCCGCCCGATCACCTGCGGGTGCGGGTGCGCGTGCTCGATGCGGCGGGCAAGGAGCTCGCGGCGAGCCGTGAACTCGCGGAGATCCGGGCGGCGCTGGTGTCGCAGTCGCGCGAGGCCAGCGTGGCGGTGGCGCGCGAGGATCCGGTGGCGTGGCGGGCGATCCGGGCCAAGTGGGAGACGGCGGAGCACACCACGTGGGCGTGGGATGAGCTGCCGGAGCGCGTGCTGGTGACGGAGCAGGCGGGGGCGCCGGTGTATGCGTTTCCCGGACTCAAGGCGGGCACCGACGGCGTGGCGCGGCGGCTTTTCCGCAGCCCGGAGGAAGCGCGGGCGGCGACGGAGCGCGGCGTGAGTGCGCTGCTCGAGCGGCAGCTCGGGCACGAACTGATGTGGACGCAGCGGGACCTCCGCGCGCTGCGGATGCTCGGGCCGTTGGTCGCGATGCTGGCGCCGCCGGACGAGCTGCAGGAGGATGCGTTTGGCGCGATCCGGCAGTGGGTGACCGGCCGGCGCGTCGAGCCGCCGACGCCCGCGGTGTTTGCCGCGGTGCTCGACAAGGCGAAGGCGGACCTGCGCGGGCTGGTGCCGCGCTTCGTCGATCAGGTGAAGGAGATCCTGGGGCTCCGAAACGAGCTGCTCGTGCTGCCCGGGGCGCCGGAGTGGCTGGCGCGGGAGGTCGAGGCGCTGGTGGCGAAGGACTTCCTGCGGCGGACGCCGTATGCGCAGCTCGCGCACCTGCCGCGCTACCTGAAGGCGATGAAGCTCCGGGTCGAGCGTGCGCGGAAGAATCCCGCGAAGGATACGGAGCGCGCGGCGCAGCTCGCGCCTTACGTCGCGGCGGCGGAGCGGCTGCGCGGCAAGCCCGGGGCGGAGGGCCTGCGGTGGCTGTTGGAGGAATTCCGGGTGAGCCTGTTTGCGCAGGAACTCGGGACCGCGGAGCCGGTATCGGCGGTGAAGCTGGACCGCGTGCTCGAGGCGCTGCGCCATGGTGCCGGGCCGCAGCCGGCGGCGGCGAAAGAGGCGAAACCACCGGCGGCGGCGCCGGGCCCGCGGCCGATCGTCGCGGCGCCGGTGACGGAAAAGAAAGTCGCGCCGGTGAAGAGCCTCAACGCGCTCGACAAACTCTTCGGCCGCTGACGCCGCGCGGGTGCGGGCGGGTTTGGGGGTTGCAGGAAGGGCGGGGTGAAAATAGGGTGGAGCTACCCCTTAGTTAACCTCCCAAAATGAATACTCCCATCAGTGCGATCCTGGATCGCAAAGGCAGAAGTGTGTTTTCGGTGGCGCCGTCGGTGACGGTGACCACGGCGGTGGCGGAGATGAACCGGAATCGCGTCGGTTCCGTGCTGGTGCTCGAGGACGGAAAACTGGCCGGAATCTTCACGGAGCGCGACGTGCTGCGGCGCGTGGTCGGTGCGGCGCTCGATCCGAATCGCACGTTGGTGGCCGACGTGATGAGCCGCGGCGTGATGTCGATTTCGCCCGAGGCGACGGTGGAGGAGACGATGCGGCTCTTCACCGAGAAGCGCTTCCGGCATCTGCCGGTGATGGAGTCGGGCCGCCTCGTGGGCACGATCTCGATCGGCGATGTCACGCGCTGGATGGCGGACATGCACCGCGCCGAGGCGGAGCATCTGAAGAATTACATCACGAGCGGATTCTCCGCCTGATGGTCGCTGCGCCCGCTGCGTGGGCCGGCCAGGGAATCAACGCCGGGCCGGGGCGAGCGCGTAGCGTTCGTCCCGCCGGCTGAGCCGCAGCGGCGCGCCAAACGTGGCGGAGAGGTTGGCGGAGGTGAGCACGCGCGCCAGCGGACCGGCGGCGAGCGTCCGGCCCGCGCGGAGCAGCAGAGCGTGCGTGAAGGCCGGCACGATCTCCTCGACGTGGTGGGTGACGAGCACGAGTGCCGGTGCGCGGCGGGTGCCGCGTGCCGCGAGCCGCTGGATGAACTGCAGGAAGTTTTCCCGTGCTACCGGATCGAGCCCGGCGCAGGGCTCGTCGAGGATCAGGAGCCTCGGCCTGGCCATCAACGCGCGGGCGATGAGGACGCGCTGGCGTTCGCCCTGCGAGAGATAGGCCCACTCGCGTTCGGCGAGGTAGGCGAGGCCGTGGTCCTTGAGCAGGCGCAAGGCGGAGCGGCGATCGGCGGCGGTGCCGGCGTGCCAGAGGTCGAGCTGCGCGTATTTGCCGCTCACGACCGTCTCGATCGCGGGCTCCGACGGCGGGATGGAGAGCGTGAAGGCGCTCGTGACGACGCCGAGGTGGAGCTTGAGTTCGCGCCAATCGCACGCGCCGTAGCGCCGGCCGAGCAGCGAGATCGCGCCGCCGGTGGGCGAGAGATAACCGGTGAGCGCCTTGAGGAGCGATGTCTTGCCCGATCCGTTGGCGCCGAGCACGACCCAGTGTTCGCCGGCAGCCACGCGCCAGTCGAGTCCGGGGAGGATCGTGGTGCGGCCGCGTGCGACGCGCAGCTGGGAGACTTCGAGAATCGCGCTCATTCGCGGGCGAACATGCGGGAGGGTTTCGCGGCGCGTCAAACGGGGATCTTCCGGTCCGCCGCCCCGCGGGCCGCAGCGGAGGTTGGGCCAACGTTGGGCCGGGGCTGCGGCGCGGTTGCGTTTCGGGGCGCGGGCGCTTGAAGTGGGAGGATGCGTCGATTTCTCCTCCTGGCCGCAGCGCTCTGCGGCGTTACTGCCGCCGCCGTGGCGCGGCCGTTCACGGTCGTGGCGTATAACGTGGAGAACCTTTTCGACCTCGATGGGGTGGCGGGTTTCGAGGACTACGCGCCGGCGCGCTACAAGAAGGAGCACGTCCTGACGAAGCTGCAGAACATCGCGAAGGTGGTCGCCCGTTTCGAGGCCGGGCGTGGTCCGGACGTGCTGGTGCTATCCGAACTCGAGGTGGATCAGACGCCCGGCCAGGCGCCGGCCGATGTGGCGGCGGTGCTGGCGAAGTATGCCGGCGTGACGATCGAGGAGATGCTCGGCGCGCGGTTCGACGCGGCGATCGCGGATCTGCCGTCGGAGGTGCTGCTCGCCAAGGTGCTCAACGACCGCGGCATGGCGGGTTACCAGGTCGTGATCGCGGACAACGTCACCGCCACCGGCACGACGCGGAAGCAGGAGCAGAAGAACGCGGTGTTCACGCGTTTCCCGGTGAAGGCCGCGCGGTCGCATCCGACGGTCGACGCGCGGGCGATTCTCGAGGTGCAGGTCGAGATCGACGGGGCGCTGCTGTATGTCTTTGCGAACCACTGGAAGTCGGGCGCAAGCGATCCGGCGACGGAACCGACGCGGGTCGAGAATGCGCGGACGCTGCGCACGCGGCTGGACGAGATCTGGAAGAGCGACCCGAACGCCGACGTGATTCTCGCGGGCGATTTCAATTCCCAATACAACCAGCGCCAGCGCTATCCGGCGATGAAGACGACGGGGATCAACGATGTGCTCGGTTCGCAGGGCAACGAGCTGGCGATCCGCGGGGCGCAGCGCGCGCTCTACAACCTCTGGTATGAGCTGCCGGCGCCGGAGCGGGGCAGCGACACGTTCCGGGGCGAGTGGGGCACGTTGATGCACCTGATCGTGTCGCGGGGTGTCTACGATTTCCGCGGGGTGCAATACGTGGACAATTCCTTCACGGTCGCGAAATTTCCCGGCCTCAACGCCGATGCGAGCGGGCTGCCGATGCGCTGGAGCGGCGACGGCCCCGCGGGCAGCGGTTTCTCCGACCATTTCCCGGTGGCGGCGAAGTTCATCACGGTGACCGACAATCGGCCCGATCGTTACATCTCCCTGCGCAACGCCTCCTCGGAGCCGCCGGGTCCGCCGCCGAGCACGAAGATCGAATACGCCAAGGTCGATTTGGAGAAGGTGGCGGTGACCGCGGCGCAGGTGCCCACGGGCACCTCGATTCGGGCGCAGACGAATCGCGGCCGGATCTACCGCGTCGAAGGCAAGGTCGCGGCCGGTTCGCGGCTCGCGGTGGAGTTCCTCGGGCAGACTTACGACGTGTGGAGTTTCGACGAGGCGCTGCGCAACCGGCTGCGGGCGGAGTTCAAGGCCGGCGACACGCTGCGTTTCTACGGCGAACTGAATCAATTCCGCGACCGCTGGCAGTTCGTGATCCAGGATCCGAGCTGGGTGAAGTGAGCCGACGGGAGAAGATACCGATGCTCAAACTCTACACCTTGGGAACCTGCGACAGCTGCCGGAAAGCCGTGAAATGGCTGGAGGCGCGGGGCGTGGCCTTCGAGGAGCGCGCGATCCGCGAAACTCCGCCGACGCCGGCGGAACTGCGGGCGGTGCTGAAGGCGCGCGACGGCGCGGTGCGGGCGTTGTTCAACGTCACCGGTCGGGAATACCGTGCGCAGCAACTCGGCGAGAAGCTGCCGGCGCTCACGGAGGCGGAGGCGCTGGCGCTGCTGGCGGGGAACGGCAGTCTCGTGAAGCGGCCGGTCGCGGTGGGTGACGGGGTGGCGTTGGTGGGATTCGACGCGGACGCGTGGGCGGCGGCATTTTCGAAAACAAACTCAGGTGGGGCACGCTCATGAACGACATTACCAAGGACGCTCTCCCGGCGGTGCTGGGCTGGATGAACCGGCACGCGGGATTTCCCCGCCATCGACTGCCCGCGAAGGCGGAGCAGATGCTCTGCGTGGCCGCGCTGGCGGCGGAGGAGGAACGGGCGGAGCAGCAGCAATCGTTCGGCCTGCAGCGCCGCGATCCGGCGATGGCCTCGGCGCTGCGGTCGCACGCGCTGCGGCGCACGCAGGTGCACTACAAGTGCGACAACAGCGCCAAGGTCTAGGAATCGGGTGGCGGGGTGAGCGCGACAGCGCGGTGTAACTTTTCGCGCGCCCGCGGGTTCTTGGAACATGATCTCCCCGAATTCCTCGTTTGTTTCCTTCGTGCTGGCGGGTGGCCTCTTCGTCGGTTCCGCACTGGCGGCCGGCGCGGCGATCGAGCGCACGGTGGAGAAGGCGTTTGCCGTGACCGGCAACGGTGTCCTGTCGGTCGAGACGCAGGGCGGCGCGATCCGCGTGACGACGACGACGGAGCCGGGCGTGAAGATCTCCGCGCGGCAGCGGATCAAGGCGGGCTCCGACGCGGAGGCCGACGAGCTGCTGCGGAAGCTCGAGTTGCGCATGGAGCAGAGCGGCAACGATGTGCGCGTGGTCGCGAAGTATCCGAGGCGGCCGTCCGGTTTCAGCTTCGGCTCGTGGCCGCCGGTGCAGGTGGATATCGACGTGGCGGTGCCGGCGGGGTTTGCCGCGGAGGTGAGCACCTCGGGCGGAAACGTGCAGGTGGGCGATCTGGCGGGGCAGGTGAAGGCGAAGACCGCCGGCGGCTCGATCGTGCTGGGGCGGCTGGGCGCCGAGGTGCAGGCGCGGACCTCGGGCGGCAACATCACGCTCGGCGCGGCGGCGGGTGCGGCGGATTTGAACACGTCCGGGGGCAACATCACTGCGGGGCCGGTGGCCGGGGCGGCGACGCTGGGCACCTCGGGCGGCAACATCGCGATCGAGGGCGTCAGGGGTGTTCTGCGTGCGAAGACGAGCGGTGGGGACATCCGCGCCCGGTTCGTGGGGCCGCTGACGGACGACTGCTCGCTCTCGACGTCGGGCGGAAGCGTGCGCGTGACGGTGGACCGGGCGGCGGCGTTCCGGCTCGATGCGGCGACGAGCGGCGGGAAGGTGGACGTGGACGGGCTGAAGCTGACGGGGGAAAAAAATTCCAGTGCGCGGAGCAGCATGACCGGCGAGGTGAACGGCGGCGGCCGCACCTTGAAGCTGCGTTCCAGTGGCGGCGGCGTGTCGGTGCGCTCGGAGTGATGGGTGGCACGACGGAGGCGCGGTCGTATCGGCCGCGGGTCGGGTGACTTGCGGGAACGGAAAGCCCGGCGATAGTCCGGCGCCATGCTGCGTAGGACGCTGAGAATCGTCGGATTTCTGCTGCTGGTATCGGGTGCGAGCGCGTGGGCGCAGGGCCCGTTGAACGACCAGCTCGAGCGGAGCTTTCCCTTTGCGCCGGGCGCCACGCTGACGATCGACAGTTATCGCGGTGCGGTGGTGATCGAGGAAGCGGATACGACCGAGGCGCGCGTCATCCTCGACCTGGAAATCAACGGCGGCGACGCCAAGGACATCCAGCACGAGCGGAAGAATCTCTCGTTCGACGTCGCGCCGGAGAATGGCGGCGTGGCGGTGCGCATCCGTCACGCGCGTTCGCGGGTGCGTTTCTCCTGGGAGCGCGGGGGCGAGGTGGACATCTATCTGCGCGTGATCCTGCCGCGGAAGGCCAACGTGGACGCGCGGGTGACCGACGGGAGCATCACGGTCGGCAACTTCGACGGTCGTGTGCGCGCGTTCGTGGACAGCGGGAAGATTTTTGTCCGGCGGGTGACGGGTCCGGTCGAGGCCGAGGTGCGGCTCGGCGACGTGATCGTCTCGCGCGTGCTCGGCGACCTCAAGGTGCGCGTGGGCGCGGGTCTGCTCCGCACCGGCACGATCGGCGGGAAGGCGGACTTGAAGAACGCGAGCGGCGACGTGGAACTCCTGCATGCCTACGGGCCGGTGGAGGCGCACGCGACGGTGGGCAACGTGTTCATCGGTTTTCCGGATGACGTGCGGCATCCGGCGGTCGTGACGACGGACGGCGGGAACATCCGGGCGACGATCGATACCACGGCGAACTGCGAGATTGTGGCTTCGGCCCGCTGGGGGCGGGTGCACTCGGCGCTGAAAACCGAGCCGGTGGAAGGGAAGTCGGGTGGGCGGCAGCTGCGGCTGAAGCTCAATGCAGGCGGGCCGCGGCTGGAGATCCGCGCCGATGGCGGCAGCGTGCGGCTCGAGCCCGGGGAGACGGTGTTCGACATCGATCCGGCCGTGGCGCAGGCGCCGGTGCGGAAAGGGTCGGAGTAATCGCACGGGGGAGCCGAGGGGGCGTCGGGCGGAGTCCGCGCTCGCGTCGGCGGCGGCGGGGCTGACACGTTGGCGCGATGGAAACAGAGCAGGCATTCGGCGAGTTGACCGGGTTGATCAAGCGGGCGCACGTGCTGGGCACGGTCGGGGACATCCTGGGGTGGGACGAGCAGGTGAACCTGCCGCCGGGTGCGGCGGAGCAGCGGGCGGGGCAGCACGCGGCGCTGGCGGAGGTGGTGCACGCGGCCGGAGCGGCACCCCGGATCGGCGAACTGCTCGCGGTGCTGGAAGCGCGGGTGGGGACGTTGAGTGCCGAGCAGGTGGCGGTGATTACGCAGGCGCGGCGCGACTACGACCGGGCGACACGTTTGCCGGCGGACTTTGTGCGCGAGAAGGCGGCGCAGGGCAGCCGTGGTTTCCACGCGTGGGCGCGGGCGAAGGCCAATGACGATTTCGCGAGTTATGCGCCGGTGCTGGAGTGCAACCTGGAGCTGGCGCGACGCGAGGCGGCGTATCTGGGGCGCGGTGACGCGCCCTACGACCACGCCCTCGACAAGCACGACCCGGGGCTGACGGCGGCGGCGGTGGAGCGGTTGTTTGGCGAGCTGAAGCGCGAGCTGGTGCCGCTGGTGCGCGAGATCACGCACTCGCCGGTGGCGGCGCGGGCACGGGAGGTGGCGGGGCGGCTCACGGGGTTTCCGATCGAAGGGCAGCGGCTCTTTCTGCGCGAGGTGACGGAGCGGCTGGGCTTCGACTACCAGCGCGGGCGGATCGATGTGTCGCTGCATCCCTTCTGCTCGGGCACGGGCAGCGATGTGCGGATGACGACGCGTTACCGGGAGGATCAGCCGTTGGATGCGTTGTTCAGCTCGATCCACGAGACGGGGCATGGACTTTACGAGCAGGGGCTGCCGGCCGAGCACCTCGGCACGGCGCTCGGGATCAACGCCGGGATGGCGGTGCACGAGTCGCAAAGCCGGCTGTGGGAGAACCAGGTGGCGCGCAGCCGCGAGTTCTGGCGGGGTTTCGAGCCGCGGTGGCGCGAGCTGTTCGGCGCGCGGACGAACGCGGTGAACAGCGAGGAGCTGTATCTCGCGGTGAACGCGGTGGAGCCGACGCTGATCCGCGTCGAGGCCGACGAGGTGACCTACAATCTGCATATCGTGCTGCGTTTCGAACTGGAGAAGGCGTTGTTTGCCGGGACGCTGGCGGTGCGGGATCTGCCCGCGGCGTGGCGGGCGGCGGCGAAGGAGCTGCTGGGGCTCGAGCCGAAGGACGATCGCACGGGCGTGCTGCAGGACGTGCATTGGAGCGACGGCTCGTTCGGCTATTTTCCGAGTTACTGCCTGGGCAACATGATCGCGGCGCAGCTGTGGGCGCGCGTGCGGCAATTGCGGCCGGGGCTGGAGGCGGAGTTCGCGCGGGGCGAGTTCGGTTGGCTGCTCGGTTGGCTGCGGGAAAACGTGCACCGGCAGGCGCGGCGGCATGGCACGCTGGAGCTGGTGCGGCGGACGACGGGAGAGGAACTCTCGCCGCGGCATCTCGTGGCTTACCTCCGCGAGCGTTACGGTGCCTTGTATCTGGGCGGGCAGTGAGGGGTGTTTTGCAGGTGGGAGGAGCGGGCCGACGGTGGAATTGAGCTTTCGCTGCCGGGCGGAGCTGGGATGGTAGCGGTTTTCCCATGGGACTGATCGACACGCACACGCACCTGGAGAGTTTCGCGCGCAGAGGTCTGCTCGCGGAGGCGCTCGTCCGCGCGGAGGCGGCCGGGGTGGAGACGATGATCACGATCGGCACGAGCACCGACGATTGGGCGCTCTACCGCGGACTCGCCGAGGAATACGCGGCGACCGGGCGGGTGCGTTTCACGGTCGGACTGCATCCGTGTTCGGTGGATGCGGGATGGGAGGCGCAGGTGCGGGAAATCGAGGCGTTCTGGTCAGCCGACGGGGCGCGGCGGCCGGTGGCGCTGGGCGAATGCGGGCTGGATCGATTTCACCTGCCGAAGGAGGAAGTCCGGGCGGCGGAGATCTTCGCTTGGCAGCGGGCGGCGTTTGCGGCGCAGCTGGAGATCGCGAAACGGCTGGGGTGTCCGGTGGTGGTGCACTCGCGGGGGGCATTTCCGGAGTGCGTCGCGATGATCGATGCAAGCGGGGTGGCTTGGGAGCGGGTGGTGTTGCACTGCTTCACCGAGGGAGAGCCGGAGATGCGGGAGCTCATGCGCCGCGGGGGCGTGGGGTCGTTTACCGGAATCCTGACCTACAAATCCGCCGATCTGGTCCGGGCGGCGGCGAAGGCGCAGGGCTTGGCGCGCTTCATGTTGGAGACCGATGCACCCTACCTGACGCCGATGCCGCACCGCGGGAAGCCGAACGAGCCGGCTTTCGTGCGGCACACGGCGGAGTATGCGGCCGAGTTCTTCGGCGTGACCTACGATGAGCTGGTGCGCACGAGCGCGGACAACGCGCGGCGCTTCTTCGGGCTGTAGTCTCCCGGCGGGACCGGACGAGCCGGACGGGCCTCAGGCCTCGTCGAACTTGCGGGTAAACAGACCCTCGATCTCAGCCAGCATGGCGGCGGCGTCCGCGCCCGTGGCGATGAACTTGACCTTCGAGCCCTTGCCGGCGGCGAGCATCATGAGGCCCATGATGCTCTTCCCGTTGACCTGCTCCTCGTCCTTTTCGACGAAGACGTCGGCTTTGAACTTGTTCGTCACCCGCACGATCATGGCTGCGGGGCGGGCGTGGATGCCCATTTTGTTCTGCACGACAAGCTCCTTGGTCACGGCATTGGAGGCTGAGGAGGCGTCGGCTTTGTTCATAAAGTCGGAAAAGACCGGGCAAAATCCGGCCCGTGCGGGTGGCTTGCAACCCAAAAACCGGGACTCAGGCTGCGCGCCATGGCCCAGACTGCAATCATCGTTCCCTGCCGGCTCGAATCGACGCGCTTCCCGCGGAAACTCTTGCATGTGATCAAGGGCAAGCCGCTCGTGCGCTGGGTGGCCGAGCGGATCGCCGGGCAGGCGCCGGAGTTTCCGCTCTGGTTTGCGGTGGATCACGAGCTGCTGCGGGACTGCCTCGCGGGCGCGGGTTTCCGGGTGTTGATGACCAACACGATGCATCAGACGGGCACGGATCGGCTGGCGGAGGCGAACCGGACGATCGGGGCGGATCACGTGGTGAACGTGCAGGCGGATGAGCCGTTGGTTTCGGGCGACCAGATCCGGATGTTGGCGCGGTTGCTGGCGAGCGGGGCGCCGATGGCGACGCTGGCCACGCCGTTCAAGCGGGCAGTGGATTTTGCGAATCCGAATCAGGTGAAGGTCGTGCTCGCGTCGGCGGCACGTCGGGCGCTGTTTTTCTCGCGGTCGCCGATTCCGTTTCCCCGGGATCGGGGCGGGGTGGTCGACGATGCCTGGGTGCAGGCCAATCCGTGCCTGAAGCATCTCGGACTTTACGGCTACCACGCGGATCTGCTGCAGAAGTTTGCTACCTTGCCGCCGGGGCGGCTCGAGCAGATCGAGAAACTCGAGCAACTGCGGGTGTTGGAGAACGGCTACGAAATCGCGTGCGACGTGACCAACGATCCCACGATCGGCGTGGATACGCCGGAGGACGCGGTGAAGTTCGAGCAGTGGCTCGGCTGAGTGGCGGGCGGCCGGGAACGGGCGCGCCCGTCGGGTGGCGTCAGATTTTCCCGGCCTTGCGGGCCTCGACGAGCTTGTAAAAGTCCACGAACAGCGGATCGGCGTCGTTCGGGCCGGGGGCGGCTTCGGGGTGATACTGGACGCTGAAGAGGGGCAGGGTCTTGTGGCGCAGGCCCTCGACGGTGTTGTCGTTGAGGTTGATCTCCGTGATCATGGCGCCGCGGTTCTCGATCGACTTGGGGTCGGTGGCGAAGCCGTGGTTCTGGGCGGTGATGGAGACCTTGCCGGTCTCGAGGTTCTTTACGGGCTGATTGCCGCCGCGATGGCCGAACTTGAGCTTGTAGGTCGAGCCGCCGAGCGCGTGGGTGAGCATCTGGTGACCGAGGCAGATGCCGAACATCGGAAAATCGGGCAGGAGATTCGTGACGGTCTTGTGGATGTAGGGCAGGGCGGCGGGATCGCCGGGACCGTTGGAGAGGAAGACGGCGTCGGGCTTGTGCTCGCGCACCTGTTCGGCGGTGGCGGTGGCGGGGAAGACCTGCACGTCGAACCCGTGGTTCACGAGTTTGCGGAAGATGCTGTATTTGGCGCCGTAGTCGAAAGCGGCGACGCGGAACTTCTTCGCCGGGGCGCCGACGGCGTTCATCGTGGTGCCGACCGGGAGATAGGGGGTGTTGTGATTGGCGGGATCGTCGGCGCGCCAGAGATACGGCGCCTTGGCGGTGACGTCCTTCACGTAATCGGCGCCGGCCATATCGCGCCACTCGCGGGCCCGCTTGACGGCTTCGGCTTCGGAGAGCGGCAGGGTGCTGAGGCAGCACTTCATCGCGCCGTCGACGCGGAGCTTTTTGGTGAGGGCGCGCGTATCCACTTCGCTGATCCCGGGGATGCCGAACTTCCGCAGGTAGGCGTCGAGGGAGAGTTTGCTGCGCCAGTTGCTGACCACCGGGGAAAGCTCGCGGACGACGAAGCCGGTGCACCGGGGCACGGTGGCCTCGTTGTCCTCGTCGTTCACGCCGTAGTTGCCGATCTGGACGGCGGTCATCGTGACGATCTGGCCGAAGTAGGAGGGGTCCGTGAGGATTTCCTGGTAGCCGGTCATCGACGTGTTGAACACGCATTCGCCGGAAACGGAGGCGTCGGCGCCGAAGGCGCGACCGTGGAAAATGGAACCGTCCTCGAGGGCGAGAATTGCGGGCTTGGGCGTGGACATTAAAGCCGAACGAAAAAGCGTCGGGCACGGGCTGCCAAGTGGTTTTCCGAGAAATCGCGCACGTTGGGATTTTTCCCCAGCCGGCGGGTCGCGGAATCGGCGACCGCCGGTGTGCGCAGGCGTGGCGGCGCCCGGTGTCGATCGCGCGCCACCGAGAGCAGGGCCGGTCGTTTGACAGACGGCGGCCCCCCACCTAACTCTGACGCCTCCAAATGCCTTATCACGAAGACCGCGCCGCCTGGTTCGAGGGCCAGGGTTTATGGCAACACATCCCTGAGAGCGATTGGCGCGATTGGACATGGCAGCTGAAAAACCGGATCACGACGGTCGAGCAGTTGGAGCGGCTGATGACGCTGACCGAAGAGGAACGGGCCGGCTGTGCGCATGCGAACCAGAAGCTGGCGCTCGCGATCACGCCTTACTTTTTCAACCTGATCGACCGCGACAACCCGGACTGCCCGATCCGGAAGCAGGTGATCCCGCGCGCGGGGGAGATGCAGGTGTCGGACGGCGAGATGCTGGATTCTCTGGGCGAGGATGAGCATTCCCCGGTGTCGGGGCTCGTGCACCGTTATCCCGACCGGGTGTTGTTTCTCGTGACGGATCGCTGCGCGGCGTATTGCCGCTACTGCACGCGGAGCCGGCTCGTCTCCAATGCGCAGGACTACAACTTCCATCCGGAATACGAGCAGGGCCTGCGTTACATCGAAGCGCATCCGGAGATCCGCGACGTGCTCCTTTCGGGTGGCGATCCGCTGCTGCTTTCCGATCGAAAACTGGAGCACCTGATTTCGCGCCTGCGGGCGATCAAGCACGTGGAGTTCATCCGTATCGGTTCGCGGATTCCGGTTTTCCTGCCGCAGCGGATCACGCCGGAGCTGTGCGACATTTTCCGGAAATACGGCCCGATCTGGATGAGTATCCACGTGAATCATCCCAAGGAGGCGACGGCGGAGCTGAAGGCAGCGTGTGAACGGCTCGCGTTTGCCGGCGTGCCGCTGGGCAACCAAAGCGTATTGCTGAAGGGCGTGAACGACGATGCCGACGTCATGACGGCGCTCGTGCACCGGCTGCTGCGGATGCGGGTCCGGCCGTATTATCTGTATCAGATGGATCTCATCACGGGCGGCTCGCACTTCAAAGTGGATGTCCGCAAAGGCATCGAGATTATTGCGGCTCTCCGCGGACACACGACGGGATATGCGGTGCCCCAGTTCGTGATCGACGCGCCGGGCGGAGGCGGAAAGGTCCCGATCAATCCCGATTACCTCGAGGAAATCACCGGGGACGCGGTGGTCTTTCGGAATTACGAGGGAAGAACCTTCCGTTATCCGATCAAGGCCCCGGCCAACCCACGTGAGAGTGCCATACCGGGCGATCTGGTGTCGGCGCCGGCGCCCGAATATTTGCCGTAATCGGACGTGCGGCGATGGGTGTCGGCAGGCCGGGATAAACGATTAAGCGCTGTCCGGCTGATAGTTGGCTATCCGATGGGGTGGCGCTGAAATTTTTTGCGCGAATTTTGAGCGTTTCGGAAACGAGGCCGTCTATCTCCCCGTAGTCAGCATCGTCCGCAGGGACGGTGAATGTTTGTAGTTCTTACGGTTTGCTTGGTGTTAGGTCACACGGGCCGCCCTCCAAAAGAGGGCGGCCCTTGTGTTTACCGATATCCGAATGGGTTCCGGCCGGCGGGCGCAGGGATCTGCGCGGCCGCCGCAGCGGGCCCGTCACGGAACGTCGTAGATTTCGAGGAGGGCGACGCCCTCGGCGCCGGCCTTGCCCTTGACCTCGACGGTATAGGCGCCGGGCGGAAGCGTGACCAGCAGGGCGGCATCTTCGCCGCCGGCGGCGAGGTCGAAGGCGCCGATGCGGCGCGTGGCGAGGACAATGGCGGCGGGCTGCTCGGCGGATTCCCAGCGATCGTTTTGCGCGACGATGCGGGTGCCGGAGTAAATGGTGAGCACCGGATCGAGGATGGCGTTATCGACGCCGAAGCCGCGGAGGGTCGGGCCGATGGCGCGGATCAGGAGGCGTTTGTAAGCGGGACCGGAGACGACGAAACCGCCGATCAGCACGCCCTCGCCCGCCTGCACGTAAGCGCGGGTGGAGAGGTTGACGGTGCGGCCGTTGCCATCGAGTTCGTAGAGTTCGGCGAGCGCGACGCCGCTGCGGCCGGATGCGGGGGTAACCTGGACGGAGTAGGCGCCGCTCGAAAGAGGGCTGGCGAGGGCGGCGTCGGTCGCGCCGGGAGTGAGCGGGAAGGCGCCGACGGCACGGGCGAAGCCGGGGATCCGGGCGGCGTCCGGACCTGTATCCCAACGGCTGTTACGGTAGAGTTCGGTGCCGTTCTGCCCGATGATGGTGAGCAGGGGATCGGTTACATAGCCGGTCGCGCCAAAGGCCGCGAGCGAGGGGCCGACGGCGCGGGACAGGAAGCGTTTTTCCTCGGTGTCGGCGATCACGACGCCGGTGATCAGGGCGCGCTCGCCGGAGCCGACGATCGCGCGGCTCGAGAGGTTGATCAGGCGGGCGGCGGGAGCGAGCGGGGACGAGTTGGCGCCGCCGACGGCTGCGCTCCACGGGCTGCCGGGGAGGGCGTAGCGGAGTTCGGGGTTGTAGCTACGGACGTGGACATTGGCATCGGCCGGCACGGTGAGCGCGGTCGTGGTTACGAGGGCGTTGGGTGCGATGGCGCCGCCGAGTGCGCGTGGGTCCGAGCCGTCCAAGGTATAGACCAGTTGGGTGCCGGCGCGCGGCAGGAAGGTGAGCGTGCCGCCTTGGGCGATGATTTCAGGCTGGGCGACGAATTGGGCGTCGATCCAGCGCGCGCGATTCACGACCCACTCACGGAGGTAGCGTGCGGTGGTGGCATGATCGCCGTAAGGCGTCTGGTTGTCGGGCCAGCGGCGCGCGTCGCGGGCGGCGATGTCGTTGCCGACCTGGGCGCTCCAGGAGTCGACGAGGGTGGCGAGCGTGTGGTCGCGGAACTCGGCGCTGCGCAGCGTCTGCCAGCGGTCCACCCATTCCTGCATGAACTCCGGATCTTCGGCGAGGACGCCAAACCAGCCGGAGCGCCAGTAGTCGTGCACGCCGTAGCCGGACCAGACGTCGTAGCGTTCCGAGCGGTTGTCGTGCGTGGAGCCGAGCGCGCGGTCGAAGTCCCAGATCGGACCGGCCATGAGTTTGCCGCCGCGGTCCTTGTGGAAATAGCTGCTGCGGACAAAGGCGTCGGGATTGGCCGAGAAGACGTTGAGGAGGTGGAAGTCGACCCAGGAGGAGCGGTCGAGGTAGTCGAGGTAGGTGCGTTGCGCCCAGCCGCCGGCGCGGTCCGCGTGGAGCGCGTTTTCCATCCGTTGCACGTAGTTCCGGATGTAGGCGAGCTGCGCGGGCGTGACCTCGTCGGCCTTCGGGGCGGCGAGCACGACGGCGGAGTCGGGCGCATCAAGCGTCAGACGCTGCGGCATCCAGCTGACCTCGTCGGCGTCCGGCGTATCGATTTTGAGGATATAGCCGCCCGTGATCGCCTCCGCGGAGGTGTCGGTGGCGGAGAGCGGGGCGATATTGACGCGGTCGCGGCCGATCTCGATGCGGTCCGTCACAGCGTAGATGCCGGCGTAGTCCGCTTGATCGAGGGCGTCGCCGCCGGTGTTGAAGAAAACCTCGACCAGCCGCGTGCGTGGCGCCCAGCGGCCGATCGTGTTCGAGAGGGAGTAAATGAAGGAGTTGGCCAGGTAGGTGAGGTCGAATTTCCACGGTGCGACGAGCGCCCATTTCTCCGCCGCGGGCAGATCGAGCGGGGCGGCGGCGCGTTTGGAGCCCTCGGCATCGCGGAAGGTGACGTTGAAGCTCTTCTTCGGAAACTCCGCCGAGGAGGAGCCGCGCACGGAGGTGGTCGATTCGGTCGCGAGTTCGGGAGTGCCGAGGAAGGTCGGCATGCCGTTGCCGCGCGCGGGGTAGGTATAGATCCATGCCTCGTGATCGATCTCGTCCTTCACGAGCGGGCCCGCGCCGAGGTTGTCGATCACGAGCACGGGCAATCGGCTGGAAAAGGCGCCGAGGCTTGCATCGACCCGGGCGAAATTGGCCGAACGGACGGGGCCGCGGCTGCCGTTCTCGTTGAAGATCGCGGCGCGAATCACCGACGTCGTGGAGATCGTGATGGGGCCGGTGAAGACCGGCGAAGAGGCGGTGACTTCGGCGTCGATGGCACCCGCCCCGGAAGCGATCACGTAGCGAATCACCTGACCGGCACTGGCACCGGAAAGGTCCAACGTGATCGAACCGCGGAAGGGACCGCCGGGGTGCGAGAAGGTGACGACCGCGGTGACGGCGCTGCCGAGGCCGACACCCGAATTCGCGCTGCCGGGAGACGGGGCCGCGAGAAACGTGGCGATTGGTTGGGTGCTGCCGTTATTGACCAGCCCGTAGGAAACATCCGCGGTCTGCGCCGGATACGCGGGAGCGAATTCGTGCGCGACGGTGACGCCATCCGGCTGGACCAGAGCGAGATACTCACCGCTGGCGCTGAGGGCGAAATTGGTGTGCAGCGCCGTGGGCCTGACCGTGCGATCCTTGCCCGAGGCAAAAACGACCAAGTAACCGCCTGCCGGCACCGTGACGGCGGGGAACTTCCACTTCGTGAGCATCCCGGCGTTGTCGGTCAGATACCAGCCGCCAAGGTCGAGGGCGGCCGCGGTCGGGTTGTGAATCTCGATCCAGTCCGAGTAGGTGCCGTCCTCATCGGCCAGCGTCCGCGAATTGGACGCCATGAATTCGGAAATCACCGGATTGGCCAGCGCCGTAAACGAGCACAGAGCAAACACTCCCACACCGGCGAGATGCCGGAGAAGCTTGGTGAGGGTAATTGCGGACGTCATGGTGGCTGCGGCCCCTATGACGCCGATGGAGCTCCGAAGTTAAGCGGCTACCGATTAAAAATGCGTGAACAACCGCGGGCACTGAGCCGAAGAAGGATGAGTAATTTCTGGGCGCCGTGCCGTGCGCGACGCCAGCACCGCTCCAGCAGCGACTTAACCCATGCGTGGGTGGGCGCGGGCGTGGCGTGGCGGGTAACAAAACTGTTGCGAGTGCGTCTTCGCGGTCGAATCTGAGAGAAAACCCCGGCCATGCGGAAATTCGCCCTCCTGTTTCTTGCCTGGACCCTTGTCTCGGTCGCATCGGCGCAGACGGGTTCGCCGGTGGTGGGCGGCGTGTGGTCGGGTAACGTGACGCCGACAAGCGTCACGGTCGCGGCACGCATGGTTACAGCAGGCATGCGGGTGCGGCTGCTGGTCAGCACCAATCCCTCACTCGCGCAGCCGGTGTATTCCTCCACGGTCACGTCCTCCGGCGGCAACGGCGTGAAGTTCACGGTGCAGGGCCTGCAGCCCGACACCGATTACCATTACGGCTTGGAAGTCGGCGGGGTGATCCGCACTGACGAAAACACGCGGGGCCGGTTCACGACGTTTCCGCTCGGGCGCGGCTCGTTCAAAATCGCGTTCGCCTCGTGCGGCGACTACCGGCACGGCGGCCAGCATGTCTACGACGCGATCCGCGCGGAGCAGCCCCTGCTGTTCATCAATCTGGGCGACATGCATTACAGCGATACCAACAGCACTGAGCCCGAAGATTACCGCGCGAACTACGACCAGGTGCTGGGGCATCGCAACCAAGGCGCGCTCTACCGCGCGGTGCCGGTCGCCTACATGTGGGACGATCACGATTACGCGGGCAACGATTCCGACTCGACGGCCCTCGGCCGCGACACGGCGCGCTCGGTTTACCGCGAGCGGGTGCCGCATTATCCGATCGCTTCGGCCGGCGGTGCGATTGCCCAGGCGTTCACCGTCGGACGCGTGCGCGTGATCATGACCGATTTGCGCAGTGCCTCGTCGCCGGTGACCCAGCGCGAGAGCCCATCGAAGTCCCGCATGGGCTCGGCGCAGAAAGCGTGGTTCAAGCAGGAGCTGATCAGTGCCCGCGACGCCGGTTATCCGCTCGTGCTCTGGGTGAACCCCGATCCGTGGATCGCGCCGGCGCAGGTCGGCTCCGACACGTGGGGCGGGCACGCCACGGAGCGGGTCGAGATCGCCAATTTCATCCGCGACAACCGCATCGCCAATGTCGTCCTCCTTTCCGGAGACATGCACGGGCTCGCGGTGGATAACGGCACGAACTCCGACTACGCGACCGGTGGCGGGGCGCCGCTCACCGTGCTGCACGGCGCCGCGCTGACCGCCGAGCCCTCGACCAAAGGCGGTCCCTATTCCGGAGGCGTCCTGCCGGGCCGCGGGCAGTATGGCATCCTCGAAGTTTACGACAACGGCGGCCCGAGCGTGGCCTGCCGTTTCCTCGGCATGCGCGTCGGCGAAGGCGCCAAGCTCACGCACATCTTCAGCAGCTCGGCGCAGAGTTCGAAGGAGCCTGCCTTGGTCAATATTTCGACCCTTGCGCGCGTCAGCGGCGCGGACGATGCCGTCGTGACGGGATTTGTGATCTCGAGCGCCTCCGCGCGGCAGGTTCTGATCCGCGCGATCGGCCCGACGCTCGCCGCCTTCGGCATCGCCGACGCCATGAAGCGGCCGGAGCTCGCGGTCTTCAACGGCGAGACGCTCGTGGCGGCGAATTCCGCGTGGGCGGGCGATGCCAACGCCGAAATTCTTCTCACTTCCGCCTTCGATCGCGCCGGTGCCTTCCGGCTGATCGAGTCCTCCAGCCGCGATGCGGCGCTCCTGCTGAATCTCTCGCAGGGCGCCTACACGGTGCGCGTGAAGAGCGCCGACGGCACGCCGGGCGCGACCCTGCTCGAAGTTTACGATCTGCCCTGAGCGGGTCCGGTCCGGGCTGCGCCGCCCGCGGCTGCAGCGATGCCGGCGGCGCGCGGCGAAAATTCACCTTGCGCCACCCCGGCTCCGTGCTTTCCGTCGCGCCGCCTGTAGGGGTGTCCTCCGCGGAGGACTGAGATTGCGGCACGCTCGGCCGCTCGACCCTTCGAACCTGAAACGGATCATGCCGACGAAGGAAACAGCAGGCGCCGACGAACGCGCCACGGGGTGCGGCGAGGCGCCCCTTCTTCCGGGAGTCCAATTTGGGTCGGGCAACAACGACCATGAAGCTCCCGACACCCGTCCTCCTCACCCTCCTCGCGACCAGCGTCGCATCTGCCGGCGCGCGGGCGCAGAGCGCCCCGGCGGCGCCCGCGGTCAAACTCGAACCGGTGCGCGTCACCGCGGATATCTGGGCTTCCCCGCTCGAGCGGATTCCGGCGAGCGTGACGGTTTTCGACGAACGCGCCCTGCAGGTCGGCGCGACGCGGCATTTCGGCGACCTCGTCGACCAGATCCCGAATTTCACGTGGAGCGGCGGCACGTCGCGACCGCGCTACTTCCAGATCCGCGGGGTCGGCGAAAACTCGCAGTATGAGGGCGAGACGCCCGACTCCGCGGTGCGTTTTCTCGTCGACGATCTCGATTTCACCGGGCTCGGCGGCGTCGCTTCGACCTTCGACGTGCAGCAGGTGGAGGTGCTGCGCGGACCGCAGGCGGGCGCCTTCGGCGCAAATGCAGCGGGTGGCCTGGTGCGCGTCGTGACGGCGGCGCCGACGCCGTTCGTCAGCGGCAACGTCGAGACCACGTTCGGCGAGGATGGGCTGCGCTCGGCGGGCGCGGCCTGGGGTGGTCCGCTGCTCGTCGCGACGCCGGAAAAGCTGATGGCGCGCCTCGCGGTGCAGCACCTCTCGAGCGACGGCTTCCGCCGCAACGTGACGCTGAACCGCGACACCAACGCGCGCGACGAACTCAACGCGCGGCTGCGGCTGACGTGGAATCCGACGCGCGACTGGCGTTGGGAGAGCGCGGTGTTGTTCTCCGAACTCGACAACGGCTTCGACGAGTTCGCGTTGGACAACAACGGCACGCGCACTTTCAGCAACCGGCCGGGTCGCGACACGCAGGATTCCTGGGCGGCCAGCCTGCGCGGCACCTACGCGGGCTTCAGCGGCGTGCGGCTCGCGACGGTGACGACGGGCACGTGGGTCGACTCGGTTTACAGCTACGACGACGACTGGACGGCGGCGTCCTACGACGGCTTCAGCGACCTCCGGCGCGACCGCAGCGTGTTCACGCAGGAGCTGCGGCTCGACTCCACGGCGACGCGCGGCGCCGCGGGGTGGATCGATCGGTGGACGCTCGGCGGCTATTTTGCGCGCACGACGGAGGACAGCACCTACACCAACGAGGACCCGGGTAACCTGCGCGGCTTGCGGACGGATTACGCGGCGGACCACGTGGCGTGGTTCGGCCAGGCGGGCCATGATCTCGCGCCGGATACGCGGCTGGTCGTGGGGCTGCGGGCCGAGCGGATCGACCTCGAAGGCTCGGGTCGCCGCACGCGGTTCCGCAAGGCCCGCGGCACCTTCGATCCCGTGACGACGTTTGCGCCGCGGTTCGACGACACGATGGTCGGCGGCAAGGTCACGCTCGAGCGCGACCTCGGTCCCACGCACCTCGCGTTTGTCTCGGTGACGCGCGGCTACAAGGGCGGCGGCATCAACATCGACGCGCGCATCAGTCCGCCCGCGGACCCGCTGACCTACGCGACCGAGGATCTCTGGAACTACGAAATCGGCCTGCGGGGCAACGCACTGGAGCAGCGGCTCGCCGGCGAGGTGACGGCGTTCTATCTCCAGCGGCGGAAGACCCAGGTGCGCGATTCCGCCGGCTTCGGCGGCAGCTACCGCTTCTTCACGGCCAACGGCAAGGATGCCGACGTGCTGGGCCTCGAGGCGTCGGCGACGCTGGCACTCACGCGCGAGTGGTCGTTGCACGGCTCGGTGGCGCACCTCGCGTCGGAGCTGGATCGTTTCACGCTCACCAACGGCAGCCGCGGCGGCGGACGCGACCTCGCAAATGCGCCGCATTACGGCTACACGGCGGGCCTCCGGTATCGCGGCGCGCAGGGCCTCTTCGCGCACGTGGAGACGGTCGGAAAAGCGAAGCAGTTCGACTCCAACAACCACGACGAGGCGCGGCGGGCCTTCAGCCTGGCGAACGCCAGCCTCGGCTACGCGTGGCGCGGGTGGACGTTCACCGTCTGGGGGCGGAACCTCTTCGACGAGCGGTATGAGAAGCGCGTGTTTTTCTTCGGCAACGAGGATCCCGACTACGAGACGACCCGTTACGAAAGCCGCGGCGATCCGCGGCAGTTCGGCGTGACGGCGGGCTACCGCTTCTGACGCGGCGCGGCGGCGTCGACGCCGGCCGGTGCAGGGCAGCGGGACAAGCTCCCGCTTGCCGCGCCGCGGGCGATTGCTTTTGCTGCGCGGTTCATGATCTCGCTCCACGAAGGCAAAGGCTCGAAGGTGAAGAAACCGCCGGAGCGGGTGTTCGCGCTGCGCATGACGGTGGTGGCCTGCCAGCCGCGGATCTGGCGGCGGTTTCTGGTGCGGGAGTCGATGTGGCTCTCGCGGCTCCACGACAGTATCCAGATCGCGTTCGATTGGTTCGATTACCAGACGCACGCGTTTGCGCTCGATGATCTGCGCTTCGGCAATCCGCTGAAGCGCGAGGAGCTGACGATCGAGGATGACCGCGATGTGACCCTCGCGGAGCTCGATCTCGAGCACCGCGAACGCTTCACCTACGGCTATCACTTCGGCGAAGGCTGGCAGGTGGAGATCAAGGTCGAGAAGATCGGCGAGGTCGAAAAGGGCGTCCACTACCCGGCGTGCGTCGGCGGCGAACGCGCGGGTCCGCCCGAGGATTGCGGCGGGATCGAGGCGTTTCACGACATGCTTGCCTGCATCAAGGAGCCGCACACGGAACTCGGGCGCGAGTGGATCGAGTGGCTCGGTCCCGACTACGATCCCGAGGCGTGCGATCTCGAGAAGATCAACAAGGGTCTGAAAAAACTCGGCAAGTGACGCGCCGCGCCGGGCGCGCGGATGGACGCAGCGGCGCTCGCGCTCCCGGGGCGGAATCGAATTCATCGCATGATCACGAACGAACGGCTGGCGGCGGGGACCGTGTTGCGCGAACCGGTGGGGACCGGCGCGGGTTACTGGGTGGGGGCGCCGGGTGCCTGCTGCGATGCGACCGAATCCGCGTGGTATCTGACCTATCGGATCCGGCGGCCCCGTGGCGTTGCGCCGGATCGCGGCGGTGAAGTGCGGATCGCGCGCTCGACGGATCTCCGGCGGTGGGACGACGTCGTGACGATCGGCAAGGACCGCTATGCCTCGGCGTCGATCGAGCGGAGCTGCCTGCGGCGCGGGCCGGACGGGCAATGGCATTATCTCACGAGCTACGTGCATCCGGACGACGGACGTTGGTGCGTCGCGGAGATGACGGCGCCCACCGTGGCCGGCCTCGATCCGGCGCGGCGCCGCGTGCTTTTCACCGCCGGGGGCCTCGGGCTCGAAGGCGTGAAAGATCCGTGGATTCTCGAGGAGCAGGGCACGTTTTTCCTGTTTCTCAGCATCGCGACGCCGGTGCCTGCGACCTCGCGGTCCTCGCACGCGACGCTCGACATCTTCAACACCGGGGAGTGCAAGTCGGCCACGGGCCTCGCTATTTCCCGCGATCTGAAAAATTGGGAGTGGCAGGGCGTGGTGTTGGCGCCGCCGGCCGAGGGCTGGGATCGCTATTGCCGGCGCCTGAACTCGGTGGTGCCGCTTGGCGCGGGAGCCGGCAAACCGCGCTACCTTGGATTCTTCGACGGCAGTGCGAGCCACGCGGAGAACTACGAGGAGCGTTGCGCGCTGGCGGTGTCGGACGATCTGCGGACCTGGCGAAGCCTCGATGCGGGCGGCCCGCGTTTCACGAGTCCGCATGCCTCGACCTCGCTGCGCTACGTCGATGCGCAGGTGGTGGGCGGCGCGTGTCATTTGTTCCACGAGTCCGCCCGGCCGGATGGGGCGCACGATCTGCGGCTCGCGACCTTTCCCGTGGCGGAGTTGGCGCAACTCGTGCGCTGAGCCCGAGGCCGGATCCAGGCGGCGGCGGGATATCGGCTCGCGGGTCGCCGGGGGCCGTGTCACTCCGGGGCATGAGTTTCCAACACTCCGGGGCCGGGCGCAGCCGCGGCCGGCATGTCGTCCTGTGGCTCGCGCTGAGCATCGCCGTCGTGACGGCGCGCGGTGAGCCGGCCCTGCCCGCGGTGGACAAAGCGCTCGCCCGTTGGGACCGGAAGGACGCGCCCGGCGTGATCGTCGGCGTGGCGCAGCAGGGCGAGATCGTGCACGCGCGCGGCTACGGCATGGCCAATCTCGAGCACGGCATCCCGCTCGCTGCCGGCACGATCTCCGAGTCGGGCTCGGTCGCGAAGCAGTTCACGGCTGCGGCGGTGGTGCTGCTCGCGGTGCGCGGGCAGATCGACCTGGACGCGCCCGTGCGGCGGCACCTCACGGAGCTGCCCGAGGTGATGGCGCGGGTGACGCCGCGCATGCTGCTCAGCCACACGAGCGGCATCCGCGACATCCACGGGCTGTTCGATCTGCTGGGCCGCCCGTCCTACACCTCGATGCACACGAATGACGAAGCGCTGCGCGTGCTCGCGCGGCAGCGCGCGCTGAATTTCGCGCCGGGCGCGGAGTATGTGTATTCGAACGGCGGCTACATCGTGGCGGCGGAGCTGGTCGAGCGCGTGACAAGGCAGTCGCTGAATGCGTTCTGCACCGAGCATCTCTTCACGCCGCGGGGGATGAAGGACACGCGCTGGCGCGACGATTTCACCGCCGTGATTCCGCAGCGCGCCACGGGCTATGCGCCGCGGCCGGCCGGCGGGTGGCGGATCGATCTGCCCTACAGCAATCTCGTCGGCAACGGCGGGCTGCTCACCACCGTCGGCGATCTGCTGCGGTGGACGGCGAGCCTCGACGGCGCGACGGGCGAGTGGGGGCGGGTCGTGCGGGAGCTGCAGACTCCGCTGAAACTCGGCGACGGCCGGCCGCTGGTCTATGGTCTTGGACTGAGCGTCGAGACCGACGGTGGGCTGGAGGAGATCGCGCATGGCGGGGCGACGTCCGGTTTCCGCACGTATCTGTCCCGTTATCCGGCGCGGGGCACGGCGATCGCGGTGTTGAGCAATGCGGCGAACTGCAACGCGCAGGCCGTCGCGCGCGGCGTGGCGCGGGCCGTCCTCAACCTGCCGGCCGAGCCGCGGCCGACGCGTGTGCCGGTCGCGCCGGGCGCACTCGCGCCGCTGGCCGGTCTCTACCACAGCGCCGGCACGGATGCGTTGGTGGATGTCGTCGTGCGCAACGGCACCCTCGCGCTCGGCGAGCAGGAGCTGGTGCCCACCGGGCCGGGCGCCTTTGCGTCGGCGAGCGGTGCGACGACCTATCGTTTTGCCGGCGGCGGCGAAGGGAAGGGTCCGCGGCTGACGGTGACCTCGGCCAACGCGACGACGGATTTCGCGCGCCGCGAGCGGGTGAAGCCAGGCGGGGCGGACCTCGCGGTGTATGCCGGCAGCTATGTCTGCGACGAGCTCGAGGTGACGTTCGAAGTCGCGGTCACGAAGGGACGGCTGACGCTCGGGCGCTGGCCGGGCGTTCCCTCCGCGGGCGAGCCGACGTTGGCCGACGGCTTCTGGTTCGGCCGCGAGTGGCATGCGACGTTCCGGCGGGATGCGGCGGGCGGGGTGACGGGCATGGAGTTGACGAACGCATCCGGCCGCTGCCGCCGCATCGGGTTCACGCGGCGCTGAGCGGGCGGCGGCCACGTTTGGCTTTATCCCCGGCGCGGCAAGCGCTTCGCTGGTCGGGCATGAAAGTTACCCCTTCGACCCGGCGGCACTTCATCAGGACCTCGGCCGCGGCCGCGACGTTGTTTCAAATTCTGCCGCGCCATGTGCTGGGCGGCCCGCGCTTCGTGGCGCCGAGCGAGAAGGTAAATGTGGCGCTCGTCGGCGCCGGCGGGCGGGGCATTCAGAACATGAAGGCGCTGATGGCGCTGCCGGACGTGCAGGTGATCGCCATCGCGGATCCGGCCGAGGATTTCAGCCTGGAGGCCTACTATTACAAGGGTCGTGGCGGACGGAAACCGGCGCGGGCGGCGGCCGAGGAGCACTACGCGAAGAAGACGCCGACTCACCGCGTGGCCGAATACGAGGACTTCCGCGTGATGCTGGAGCAGGAGAAGGCGCTGGACGCGGTGCTGTGCGCGACGCCGGACCACCTGCACGCCTACGTATCCATCGTCTCGATGCGGGCAGGAAGGCACGTCTACACCGAGAAACCGCTGACGCACAACATCCGCGAGGCGCGCGAGGTGGCGCGGGTGGCGCGGGAGACGGGACTTGCGACGCAGATGGGCAACCAGGGCCATTCGACGCCGGGTATCCGCGACACCGTGGAGCTGCTGCGCGCCGGCACGATCGGCGCGGTGCGCGAGATCCACGCGTGGGTCGGCACGCGGCGCTGGAACCCGGCGCTCACGACCAAGCCGGCCAAGGCCGACCCGCTGCCGGCGGGCATGAATTGGGATCTCTGGATCGGGCCGCGGGAGCCGCGGGAGTTCAGCACGGCGTATCATCCCGTGGCGTGGCGCGACTTCTGGGAGTTCGGCGGCTCATCGATGGGCGATTTCGGCTGCCACGACATGGATGCTGCGACCTGGGCCTACGACCTTGAAGCGCCGACGCGCATCGAGGCGCTCGCGGTCGGGCCGACCGACAACGAGATCGCGCCGCACGGCTCGATGATCTTCTACGATTTCGCGGCGCGCGGCGCGCAGCCGGCGATCCGTTTCACGTGGTATGACGGCGGCCTGAAGCCGCGGGTGCCCGAGGCGCTGGGCAACTTCCGGCTTTCGAACCGCGGCGTGATGTTTGTCGGCGAAAAGGGCGTGGTGCAGTGCGACGGGGCGGGCGGGGCGCCGCGGATTTTCCCGGAGAGTCTCCGCGCGGCGGTGACCAAGCCCGCGCCGACGTTGCGCCGGGTGGACGGGCATCACCGCGACTGGATCGATGCGTGCAAGGGCGGCGAGCCCGCGAGTTCGAACTTCGGTTACGGCGCCAAGCTCACCGAGATCGGACTGCTCGGCGTGCTCGCGCTGCGGCTGCGCAAGCCGATCGAGTGGGATGCGGCGGCGATGGCCGTGCGCGGCATGCCGGAGGCGGACCGGCTGATCCGCGGGACCTATCGCAAGGGCTGGGAACTCGCGTGACCGCGGCGCGGTCGCGCCCGGCCTAGGCCTTGGGCGTGACGGGCGCCGGCGCCGTGGGGAAGAACGGCGCGAGCCAGTCGATGAAAGGCTTCATGAACTCGGGCTCGGTGCGCGTGTGCGTCCAGTGCAGCACGAGGAGGGCAACGATCACGATGAGAACGAAGCCGACGAGGGCGGGGCTGATGCTGCGGAGGAAGCGGTAGAAGCTGATCACCATCATCACGGCGAAGAACGCGCAGAGGATGGTCAGGAAGTGATGTTCGGCGAAGAGGACCTTGATCTGCTTCCAGACCGGATCGAACGCGTTTTTCAGCGGTGCCCAGTCGATGTTCATTCGGGAGTGGGGCTGACGATGGGGCGTTTCCCGGGGACTGGTCAAAAAAGAACCGTGTCCGTAGTGGCGCGCCGGTTACGGACCGTCCGGCCGGGATGCCGCACGGCCGAGGTCCGGCGAGACCGCCGGCCGTTGCCGGGGAACGGCGCGGCCGGCGGCCGCGACCGGCCGATCCCGCTCGCATGGAGACGGTTTCGCCGGCCGGCGGCCGGAGCCGATGGCGGCGGGTTTACTTCGCGGTGTCGGCCGGGAGGGTGCCGGCGAGGACCGTGACCATCGTTTCGGGATTCAGATATTTTTTAATCGCCCCGTTGACCTCCGGAAGCGTCAGCGCCTGCACGCGGCGGGGAAACTCGTCGACCCACTCGAGGCCCATGCCGCGCTGGATTGAGTTGAGAATCGTGGTGGCGAGGCCGCCGGTCGTGGCGAGGGCGACTTTGTAGGAGCCGGTGAGCGTGACCTTGAAGTTGGCCAGTTCCTCGGCGGTGAGGCCTTCGGCGAAGAAGCGGGTCAGTTCGCGGCGGGTGGAGGCGGCGCCCTTTTCCAAAAGATCCGGGGCGAAGGTGCCCTGGATATACCATGAGCCGTCGGCGTAGGTGTCGGCGGAAAGGCGGGCGCCGATGCCGTAGGTGAGGCCCTCGCGGTTGCGGATGATGTCGAGCAGCCGGGCGGAGAAGAAGCCGCTGCCGAGAACGGAGGTCGCCATGTTGAGCGCCGGGTAATCGGCGTGGGAGAAACGCAGGGTCGAAGGCTGTCCGACGATCACGGATACGCTGGTCTTGCCGGGCATGGCGACCTTCTCGGTCTTTGCCGCGGCGAGGGCGACGGCGGGCTGGGCGGGCCCGGGGCGTTTGCCGCCCTGCCAGCCGGCGAAGCCGGCGCCGAGGGCGCGGTCGATGGCGGCGTCGTCGACATCGCCGACGAGCACGAGACAGCCGCCGGTCGGGCCGTAGTGCGCGGCGTGAAAGGCCTTCAGCTGCTCGAGCGTCGCGGACTCGACGTCGCGGAGATACTGGTCGTCGGCGGGCGGGCGGTTGGGATGGCCGGCGGGAAACACGGCCCGCTCGAAGGCGCGCTCGGCGCGGAAATCCGTGTCCTCCATCGCGCGGCGGTAGCGGCCGACGAGCTGTTTCTTCAGCTTGGCGAATTCCTCGGCATCGAAGCGCGGAGTGCGCAGCTGCTCGGTGAGCAGGTCGAGGACAAGCGGGAGATCCTTGCGCAGGCATTTGCCCGCGACGTTGAGCGTGTGGGTGCCGGTGCTGAAGGAGAGCGTGGCGCCGGCCTGCTCGAGGAGCTCGGCGACGGCGAACTTGTCCCGCTTGGCGGTGCCCTTGTCCAGCATGCCGGCGAGGAGGTCGGCGATGGCGGAGTTGGCGGGAGGATTGAACACATCGCCGGCGAAGAGGGCGCCGCGGAGCGTGACGACGTCGGGAATGGAGGTCTTGAGCGTGGCGACGTCGAGGCCGGCGACGGTGCGGCGGCGGATGTTGGGGGCGATGCGGGCGCCGTCGGCAGCGGCGGGCGCGGAGGAGGTCGTGAGTTTCGGCTGCGGCTCGGCGGGGCGGCTGGCCGGCGGGTTCTGGGCCAGGCCGTGGGCGGGATGACGGTAGAAATAAGGCCCGCGGAGCGAGCCGGGGGCGGCGGCGAGGAGGGCGGGTGTGGTGTGATCTGCGTCCGCGGGTGCGGTCGTGGCGGCGGCGCCGGACTCCGTCGCCGCGAGGTGGGCGGCGGCGGCGGCGTCACGGGCGTTTTGCCGCTGCGCCTGTTTCGGCTCCTGCTGCGGGATGAACCAGCCGGTGGTGCTCTGGTCTTCGAGCAGATACGTTTTGGCGACGCGCTGGAGGTCGGCGGGTTGGACGGTCTTCAGTTTGCCGAGGAGGTGCGTGTAGAGCGTCCAGTCGCCGACGGCGATGCACTCGTTGATCTGGCCGGCCATGGCGAAGGAGCCGTCGCGGCGATAGGCGATGCCGGCGAGGAGCTTGTTGATCCCGCGCTGGACCTCGGCGGCGGTGACGCCCTCCTGTTTTACCTTCTCGATTTCGGCGAGCAGCGTCTTCTCGGCCTTCTCGTGGGCGATGCCGGGGGCGAGCATCGAGGTGACGGTGAAGAGCGTATTGTCGTGGAAGAAGCCTTTCCCGGCGTCGGCACTGATCGCGAGATTGGCGTCGATCATCGCGCGGTAGAGCCGGCTGGTTTTGCCTTCGCTGAGCACGGCGGCGAGGACCTCGAGGGCGGGGTGATCGGCGTGGCGGGCGTGCGGGACCTTGAAGGCGATCTGCACGACGCCGACCTCGCCGGGGCGCTTGACGACCACGCGGCGCGGGCCGGTCTGCGCGGGCTCCTCGGTGTAGACCTGCGGGATGGGATGCGGCGACTTGGGGATGGCGCCGAAATATTTGCGGATGAGGCCGAGGGCGGTGGCGGACTGGAAGTCGCCGATGACCGTGATCGTGGCGTTGTTGGGCCAGTAGAACGTGTCGTAGAACTCGCGCAGCTTTTCGATCGAGACCTTCTCGATGTCGGAGCGCCAGCCGATGGTGGAGTGGTGATACGGGTGGGCGACGATCGCGGCGGCGGTGACCTCCTTGTCGAGTGCCTCGACGGGGTCGTTCTCGCCGCGCTCGAATTCGTTGCGGACGACGGTCATCTCCGGGCGGCGGTCTTCCTCGCGCAGCAGGAGATCGCGCATGCGGTCGGCCTCGAGTTGCACGGCGAGCTCGAGATGGTCGCTCGGCAGGTTCTCGTAGTAGTTGGTGCGGTCGAGCCACGTGGTGGCGTTGTTGATGCCGCCGACGCGGTCCATCATGGTGTCGAAGCCCTTGCCGTTGCCGGCGTGAAAATTCTTCGACCCCTTGAACATGAGGTGTTCGAGCAGGTGAGTCGCGCCGGTGGTGCCGGTGACCTCGTTCTTCGAGCCCACGCGATACGTGACCATGAAGGTGAGGACGGGGGCGGAGTGGTCCTCGAGCAGGAGGACGCTGAGGCCGTTGGCGGGGAACGTGTATTCCGCGATGCCGCCGACGGTGCGGACGTAGTCGAAGCCGTCGACGCGCGCGGGGGCGGGAGCGGCGGGCAAAAGCGCGGGCACGACGAGCAGGAAGCCGAAGGTGGCGAGGAGACGTTTCATGGGTGGGACCGGAGGGCGCGCGGTGGTGCGCAGCGGGGCGGACACTGGTTGTGGGCGCGGGTGCCGCCAAGCTGTTTAGGATGAGCGGCACGGCCGGAAAACGGCTGGCTTCCCGGCGGCGCGGGGCCGCATGGTGGCGGCATGCATCGACTGAACTCCGCGCGGTTTTTCGTTCGCACCCTGGTCGTGACGGCGCTGCTGGCGTCGGGCGCGCAGGCGCAGAAGCGCCCGATGGAGCTGGAGGATCTGTTCCGGCTGAAGCGGGTCGCGGATCCGCAGGTGTCGCCGGACGGAACGCGCGTGGCGTTTACGATCACCGAGGTGCTGAAGGACGAGAACCGGACGAATGCGGACATCTGGATCGCGCCGGTGGACGGCGGGGCGGAGCCGCGGCGGCTCACCCAGTCGCCGAAACGCGACGCACATGCGCGCTGGTCGCCGGACGGACGGTGGATCGCATTTGAATCCACGCGCAGCGGCGAGGCGCAGATCTGGGTGATCGCGGCGGACGGCGGCGAGGCGCGGCAGCTGACGATGCTTGCGACCGGCGCCGGGCGGCCAGTGTGGGCGCCGGACGGGAAGAGCCTGGCGTTTGTATCGGCGGTGTTCGCGGATTTTTCCGGCCAACCCTTCAAGGAGGCGGATGCGGCCAACCGGGAGCGACTCGCGGCGGAGGAGAAGACCAAGGTGAAGGCGCGGACTTTCGACACGCTGCTCTACCGGCACTGGGATTCGTGGGTGGACGGGAAGCGGCAGCACATCTTCGTGATGCCGGTGGCGGATGGCGCGGCGGCGGGTGAGCCGCGCAACGTCACGCCGGGCCCCAACGACGCGGTGCCGACCTCGTCGACGTTCGAGGAAGGCGATGAGTTCACGTTTTCGCCCGACGGGCGGGAGATCGTGTTCACGGCGCCGCACCACGAGCTGCGCGAGCAGGCGTGGCGGACGAATCACGATCTCTGGGCGGTCGATCTCGCGAGCGGCGCGAAGCGGAATCTGACGGCGGCCAATCCGGCGGCGGACGGGCAGCCGCGGTTTTCACCGGACGGAAAACGGCTCGCCTACCGGGCGCAGGCGCGGGCGGGTTTCGAGGCGGACAAGTGGTCGCTCTGGGTGCTGACGCTCGCGACGGGCGAGCGGAGCAATCTCTCCGGGAAATGGGATCGCTCGATCGACGAGTTTGTGTGGCTGCCCGACGGCAAAGGTCTGGTCGGTGTCGCGCAGGAGCAGGGCCGGCGGGCGTTGTTTCGTTTCGGTCTCGGCGGCGAGGCGGTGGAAAAACTCGCGACGCGCGGCAGCGTGGGCGAGCTGGGCGTGACGCAGGACGGGGCGACGCTGGTGTTCACGGCGCAGGGCTTCAACCGGCCGCCGGAAGTCCGCTCGCTGCCGCTGGCGGGCGGAGAGGGCAGGCCAATCACGCGGATCAACGCGACGTTGGTGGAGCAGATGGCGGATTCGCCGCCGGAGAGCGTGACGGTGAACGGTGCGGGCGGGGCGCCGGTGCAGATGTTCATCCTGAAGCCGCCGGGGTTTGTGGCCGGGAAAAAGTATCCGGTGGCGTTCTGGGTGCATGGCGGGCCGCAGAGCGCGTTTCTCGATGCGTGGTCGACGCGGTGGAATGCGAAGCTCTGGGCGGCGCAGGGCTATGTGGTGGCGCTGCCGAATCCGCGCGGCTCGACGGGCTTCGGGCAGAAATTCACCGACGAGATCTCGCGCGATTGGGGCGGGAAGGTGTTCGAGGACCTGATGGCCTGCGTGGCGTATCTGGAAAAGCAGGACTACGTGGATGCGTCGCGGATGGCGGCGGCCGGCGCGAGCTACGGCGGCTACATGATGAACTGGTTCCAAGGCCACACGGACAAATTCCGCACGCTCGTCACGCACTGCGGCGTGTATGATTTCACGAGCATGTATGGCACGACGGAGGAAGTGTGGTTCACGGAGTGGGATCTCGGGATCCCGTGGGAGACGGCGGATTTCGAGCGGTGGTCGCCGCACCGGCACGCGGCGAAGTTCCGCACGCCGAATCTGATCATCCACAACGAACTCGATTTCCGCGTGCCCGTTTCACAGGGCATGGCGCTCTTCACGACGCTGCAACGGAAGGGCGTGCCGTCACGTTTCCTGTATTTCCCCGACGAAGGGCACTGGGTGCTGAAGCCGCAGAACAGCGCGCTCTGGCACCGGACGGTCTTCGACTGGTTGGCGGAGTATCTGAAGCAATAGGCAGCCTCAGGGGAGTTCGCGCAGCTGGATCCGGCGGTATTCGATCTGGCCGCGGTCGGTCTCGAGGCCGATCGGGCCGGTGGCGGGGACGGGGAAGGCGTCGAGCAGCACCTCGCCGTTGCAGGTGGCGCGGGCGAGTCCGCCGCGGACGGTGACGACGATCTCGTTCCAGTCGAGCGGGCGGTAGTTTTTCAACGTGAGGAACGGGCCGGCGAGGGGGTAGTCGCGGACCTGCAGCTGCGGCTCGCGGACGAAGAGGCCGCTGTCGGCGTTGGGGCTGGCGCGGAACTCGAGCTTGAGCACGAAGTCGCGCGGGAAGGAGCGGGTGGTGACGAGTTTCTTCTGCGTGCGTTCGGCGCGGGAGACGGTGACCACGAGGCGGCCATGGCGCGCGACGAAGCGGCCGTCGGAAGCGTCGGCGCTGCCGTCGAACGGCGGCTGGCCGGGATAGCCCCAGCCGGTGAGGTCGCGGCCGTTGAAGAGGCTGACGAAGCCCGGCTCGGGCTGCCAGTCGTCGGGCCACGCGGGCACGAGGGCGAGCGTCTCGAGAATCGGGCGGAGGGCGGCGCCGAATTTCAGGTAGCCGACGGCGTTGGGGTGCAGGAGATCGGGAAACTCGTCGGGCTTGGCGTCGCCGCGCGCGTCGGCGAAGAGCGTCCAGGTGTCGAGCACGGTGACCTGCGGCTCGTCTTTGATGGCGGCGAAGAGGAGTTGGTTGAGTTTCCGGATCTGGGCGGCGGGGCGTTTCTTGGTCTCGGAGCTGGGCATCACGAGGCAGAGCACGACGGGCAGCTTGGGGTCGTGGCGGCGGATGGCGGCGAGGATGAGCGCGACGTTGGCGGCGGCGGTTTCGGGCGTGGCCTGTTCCTCGAGGTCGTTGGTGCCGATGAGGAGGACGATGCCGCGGGGCTTGAGGGCGAGGACGTCCTCGTCGAGGCGCAGCAGGACGCCGCGCGTCGTGTCGCCGCTGATACCGCGGTTGGCGATTTTGGTGCCGGGGAAGAGGGCGCCGACCTGCGTCCAGCCCTGCGTGATGGAGTCGCCGAGGAAGACGAGGGCGCCCTGATCCTGCTGCACGCGACGGGCCCAGCCGGAGCGGCGCTCGGTCCAGAGTTTCTGAAACCAGTCGTAGCGGCGGATCGGGCCGGTGCCGGGGAGGCCGTCGTCGGTGGGTGGCAGGGTGAAGCGCGCGGGGTTGTTGGCGGCGGCGTTGGCGGCGGCGGCAGATTTTTTCGCGGCCGGGGCAGGCGTGGTTGGTGCGGACGCGGAAGCCAGGGCGGCGAGGGCGAGCGTGGCGCAGAGAGCGAGGGGGAGGCGCATGGAAGGGGGGAAAGGAGAAAGGGGTAAGGAGAAAGACGAAACGGGCGGAGGGGCGGCGTGGTTTATTGGGCGAGGAAGCCTTTGGGCTGGGATGCGACGGGGGCGGGGAAGGGCAGGGTGTCGGGGGTGACGGTGACGGCGGTGGTAAGTTTGAGCGGGGTGGGGGCGCCGAGGTTGAAGGAGAGTTCGACGAAGTAGGCGGTCCAGCCTGCGGCGGGCTTTTCGACGACGGCGGTGTAGGTGTCGCCGGTGGCGGTGAGCGGCGTGGATTTCCAGACGGGACCGAGAACATCGAGGCGGAAGTCGCGGGCCTTGGGATTGGTGGCCTGCCACAGGGTGACGGAGAGCGGCGGGGTTTTGGTCTGCACGACGAGGGCGCCGCGGGCGTCGTGCGACCAGGTGAACTCGGGGAGCGCGGTGCGGTGGAGGAGGGCGTGGTGCCAGGCGGCGACGGTTTCGTAGCTGTCGGAGTTGCGCAGCGAGTGGTCGGTGTTGGGGATGTAGCGGAGGAACTTCGGACCCGGGAGCTGGGCGAAGTAGAACTGGGAGGAGTCGGGGAGGAAGAACTGGTCGCCGGCGGCGTTGATGAGGAGCTTCGGGAGGGTGAGGCGGTCGAGGTAGCTGACGGGATCCTCGATGGCGTTGAGGGCCTTGGATTCGGGCGTGCCGAACCAATCCATGATGCCGTGGCGCGAGTAGTCGCCGACGGCGGGCGCAAAGAAACCGTAGGCGCGGAAGTGATGGGTGATGGAGGTCTCGACGTTGAGCACGTCGATGACGAGGGGGGCGATGCCGGTGACGCGGCGGTCGACGATGGCGGCAGCCCAGGCGGTCCAGCCGCGCTTGGAGCCGCCGGCGACGGTGAACGTATCCACTTTCCGGTTGCCGCCGGCTTCGGAGGCGAGGAAGGCGGTGACGGTGTCCATGGCGCGGACGACGGCCTTGGTCATCGGAAGCCGGGCGGGCCAGCGTTCGTCGCCGGTCTTGAGGAAGTGTTTCCAGGTGTAGGCGATGAGGTCGTCTTCCTTGCGCGGCACGCCGTCGCCGTGGAAGACGAGGGGCTGGTTGGGGATCATGCGCAGCTCGGCAACGACGGAGCGGGTGGCGCGGGCGATGTCGAGGAGGGCGCGGCCGGGCTTGGGTGGGGCCTCGGTGGGATTGGAGCCGCCGCCGATGAGCAGGAGGGCGGTGGGGTGTGCGACATTGTCGGGGCGCACGATGGTGAGCCAGTGCCGCCATTCGGGCTCGCTGACTTCCTCGGGCTTGAGCCAGCGCTGGGAGACGAGATCGATGGAAAACACGGTGGCGCCGGTCTCGGGTGTGGTGGCGGCGAGCTGCCAGCGGTAGGCGGGGTCGGGCGCGGCGACATAGCGGTCGAGCGCGGTCTCGGTGGCGCCCGTGCGCCGGTGGTCGGCGGCGACGGCGAGAGTCGCGAAGACGCAGACGGAAACGAGGGCTGCGATAAAGCGGGGAAGGTGGCGGAGGGAAGACGGGGAAGACATGGAAGACACGGGAAACGTGGGAGGTGGGCGGCGGGGTGGCTGGAGGCGACGGGCCGGCGGGGAATCCGGGATGGCGGGGCGGGCGATTTGTTCAACGGCGATTTCCGCGGCGGGTGTGGAGGCGGCGGCGGCCCTGAACCGGTGAACGGCGTCGCGGCGTGGGCGGGCGGAGCGCCATTGGGGCGGGAGAGTCTGCCGGACTGCGCGCGAGGGAAGCCGCGCTTCACCCGAGCTTG
>JACCDX010496494.1_pt1 | contig 77468 bp, 79 predicted proteins | sample 7449681 | NCBI WGS metagenome assembly JACCDX01 (sample SAMN15323450, study PRJNA562643) | freshwater metagenome | isolation source: river surface water | place: USA:Blue River Watershed | collected 2017-08-18 | reverse complement strand
TTGATAATATCACATATCCTTATATTGAATTAAGGTATCAAGAACAAATTTTAAGACTTAATACTGAAGAACCTAGAGAAGCTTATGATGAAAATAGTTTTAGTTTATTTGGTAGTGAGTTATATTATAATCAATGTAAAGCCACTATATTAACAAATAATAATAAAATTGTTCCATGTATGGAATATTCTAAAGCTTTTTTATTTTTACATTCTTTACCATTTAATATAAATTTAGAAACTTCTAACCCTTTTGGCAAATCTGAATTACTTAACATATTTAACACAACTTCTGGTCTAATACACGCACCTAAATTATGGTGTGCTTATATTGGTAGTATATTATGGAGAAGCTCACCTTATGACCCAATTTTAGATAATAGCGGTAAAATTATTGGTGGTGGTAGAGGTAAATATGACCCTATAGATGTTAAGGGTAGTAATTTGTTTAAGCAACCAGATTTATATGAATATTTTCCAGTTATTTTAGAAAAACAAAATGATGTTATACCAAACATAACTTATTCAGATATTGAAGAAACTGACACTATTTATTTATTGCCAGCACAAGTAAAAGACGAATTTAAAAGAATGTTTTTTGATTTTGTTAATGGCACTGGTAGTGGCATTAGTTGGAGAACTTTAGCTGATACATTAGAAATTTTCCAAGCTGATACACCAGAATGTGCAGATGGTTTTAGCCAATATATTAAAGAGGCTATTTTTAATCCAAGTGATAAATCTATAGATACTACGTTTTTAATAGATAAAACAGTAACTGTTAATAATAAAACTTTTTCTACTAAAATTGATAATATTAAAAATTATTATGACATTATAACACCAGTAAGTAAAAAAAGTATTAGCAATTTTTATGTTTTCTTAGAATTAAAAGACAATACTTTAGCTGTTCAAACTTTAATTAAAGCGTTAACAGAAGAAAGTATTATTGTAAATGCCAATTATAGAATATGGGGTTTAGGTTCATTTACTAAAGATAGAACACCTATTCAAGTAGATAATACAGCATTTGAAACATATTTTAATAAAGTAATTGAATTGTTGAAATCTAAAGCTGATGAATTTAATCCGACAAAACAAAATGAAAATTTAGATATGTCTATTTTTGGTACAACAAATAAAGACATAATAAGATTACAATTATATAAAGTATGTAAAAATATTTATGATAAATGGTTAGGTGGAGCAAAAGACATAGACCATTTAGTTTTTCAGTGTGGAGGCGGTAGAAGTTCTATTGATAGTGAATTAGCTAAAAAATATAATAATACTAAGACTAGAATGATTGATAGTTTTAGATTTGTTACTAGGTCATTTAGAGACATAGGTGATAGTTTATATATAAATCCAATACCTATTAATGATTATTTAATAGGTAATTTAAATACTAGTGCTTATGATATGATAGCTAAAATATTAGCGTCAAATAATTTTACTTTTCAACCATTACCAAATTTTATAAATTACCGTGATGATAAAATATTAGCTTCAGTCTTTAAACCTTATAGCTATTATGAAAATAGAGATACTTTAAGTGAAGGTACATGCGGACCATCATTTGTATGTGTTTACGCTGGTCAACCATCGAAACATTTAGATGCAAAAGGTGGAAATTACCCAAATGACGGTTTTGATTTAAGATGTATGAACGGTACCGTTAGCGTTGAAGCACCAGAAGATTTTATAAGTTCTGATTTAGCAGAATATGAAGAACCAGTTAGCACTTTTGTTGTAAAATACAGTCAACAAAATCAAAATATTTTTAAAGATGTTATTTTAGACCAAGCAGAAATTAGTGAAACTGATGAATCTATACATACACAACAAGAAATTTCACAAAAAGGTGCTGAGACTAATAGAGCAATAGTAGGTCAAAACATATATAATGTTTTTGCAGTTAGAAGTTATACAGCGCAAGTTGAAATGATGGGTAATGCCATGATTCAACCAATGATGTATTTTCAATTAGATAACATACCAATGTTTCATGGTGCTTATTTCATAACAAAAGTTACACATTCTATTAAACCAAACAGTATGTTAACTAATTTTACTGGCACCAGAATAAGATATCCACAAACTCCTTTGATTAATTCTTATGACATTTACATGGATATGATTGATACACTTAACATTATTGATGCTGGAACTGGTAAAATAACTAGTGTGAATGCTGGTAATATTAGCGGTAACTTTGCACCTATTATTGTAACAATACGTGAAAATGGTGGTGATAACGGTAAAATAGTTTCTGGTCAAATAAATATTAAACCATTACCTAAAATTGAAGGATTAGATAATGAAAAGTTAAATAATAAAGCTGAAAATGCTTTATTAAGTGAGGCAGTTGAACCATTTGTTAATATGATGAAAGAATACGTTAAATGGTTAAAAGATGAAAAGTTTCCAGGAATTAATGGTAATTATGTTGGTATTACTGGTATGTTTAGAGATTATGCTAAACAAGTTGAAATTAAAGATACATACGGTGATGGAGCAGCGACCCCAGGAACATCTAATCATGGTTGGGGTATAGCTGTAGATTTAAAATTCTTCGATAAACAAGGCGTTGTAGTTCCAAATAAAAAAAATAAATCAGAATTTTTTAAATTTGATAAAAATCCAGCTATAAAATGGCTATATGATAACTCATATAGATTTGGTTGGTTATTTCCGTTTTCATTAAGAGATGGCAGTCCATTAGAAGAACATTGGCATTTTGAATATCATGGTACATCAGCTAAGTGCATGATGGAAAAAAACCCTACAATTTATGGTTATACTGTTAATGTAAATAAACCTATTGACCCGTCAGTTAAAAACCCTAAAACAACAGATGGTAAAGAAGCGGTATATACTAGTTGTGATGTTAAATATTTTAAAAAATCTGGTGACGGTACTCAAGGTGTTAATAAATTACCTACAAAACAAACAACTGATGCTGAAACTGAACAATATTTTAAAATTGTATTGAAAAAATTAAATGCACCAGAAACCGAGGGTAATTTAATATGGTTTAAAGCATGGAGACAAATGGAGGGTGGTCAAGCAACTTGGAATGCGTTTAATAGCACACAAGTAAAACCTGGTTCTACTAAATATAACTCATATGGTGTTCAGAATTATTTAACAATGGAAGATGGTGCTGATGCAACCTATAAAACTTTGGCTAATGGTAAATACCCAAATATTGTTAATGCACTAAGACGTGGGATTGCTAATAAAAAAGCAGCCTATGATTTAGCTGTTGAATTACAAAAAACTGGTAAGGATTTATGTATTTGGGTTAAAGGACCTAAAGGTTGTGCGTCACAAGGCGGCATTCCAGCTAGTTCATATTTAGCAAATTGTTTAAATGGTAAAAAGATTTCTGGTGATAACATCTATAAACCTTTAAATGGTTCAACAGGGACAGAAAATTCTAATAGCAATAAAACATCAGAAGGTGTTATTGTTTATGGTGGTGTTGCACCATATGGTGCAAACTGGATGAAAGAACAATGGGTATCTGCTGGGTTATCTTTAACGAACAAAACTATAATATTTGAAGAGTACACAGGAAGAGCTATATCTCAAATAAAAACTGATAACCCAACCGTTACATTTACAGCTGTAATGGGGTTCTCTGGTGGTGGACCTAAAGTTTGGCCAGAAGTTATCAACAATGAATTTGATTTTGTTGGTTTAATTGACCCTTCTACAAACGCAACTAATCTTAGTAATTATGCTGCTAAACAATGGAGACCTAATGTTAAAATGATGTTTAATCCAGAGGCATGGACTGGATATCCAGCAATTAGAGATAATTTACGTGAAATAAAAAATGGTATAACCAATCAAAGTTCAGTGTATTATAAAAATAAAGATAGTATAACGTATGTCAATTCTAGACATACTGATATTCCTTTAAAATTTTTACAAACGTATGGTAAATTATTTGCTGGTTAGATAATTTTAAGTATATTTGTAATGTGAAAATAGCAAACATAGTTTCAAGTAATAGTATAAATGTTTCAGAAGAATTTAATGTAGTAAAAACCATGGGTGAAATAATCCATGGTTTACCTACTTTAATAATTGGTTTTGATTATGTTAACAAACATTATCCAGAATTTAATATTTTAGATATTGAATTGGAACCTAATTTATATTGGACCTTTAAAAAAACTGAAAAAAGAGATAAACATTATGATGACTTATCGTGGTTTGTAAATAAAGTATATTCCGACTTAACAAAAAATATTAAGTATGTGTTTGTTGACCCTATTCAATATAGTTATAAAAAAACATTAAAAATTATTAGAAAAATTAATTCCATAGATAGATTAATATCGTTTATGGGTAATAATATGATTTATATGTATGGTGACGGTATAATTTTTGGTCTAGACTTAAAATTAATGAAATATATTGGTTACGATATTTTAAAATTAAAAAACAAAATTAAATGTAAAAGTATTGTGTTTTTATATGAAAATGAAATACTTATAGAATATAAAAAATATATTGAAGAATTTGGAATTCAAACCAAATTTTTACCATATTTATACTCTATAAAAAATGAACAAAACGATACTATTAGCAACATTTATTTTTCCAGAGAGAGTTGAATGGTTTCTAAGTTATTTAGAATCAAAGTTTAGTATTACCAAAGATAAAGTATTCTGTTATAAAAATTTAGATGATGAATCTAAAGTTATAATTACGTTTAAAATAAACGTTCAAAAAGACAAACCATTAAATTTAAAAAATTTATTTCCTAGTGCTGTACCAATTCATAAAAAAGGTTCTGCTATTTATACTATAAATGCATTGAATAAATTAATTGAGAACCTTTATCCAGAATCAATTGGTAATATTGATAATAAAACAATAAAAATAAATTGGAATGATTATCAAGATAAAATAATTTTATTAAATGATAATAACCTTAGTATTTTCAACATAACTAGGCTTTTTTAGTATTTTATAGATATTTATAAATAAATAAATATAATATTAAAAATTAGTTCTATGGAAAACAATAATTCAAATAAAACAAACGAAAAAAGTTTAGATAAAGCTTTAGACGGATATTTAAATACAGAAAACCAAAACCCAGATTTAGATTGCAGTTCTGGTGTTTGTGTTATTAAAGGCGATAAAAGCCTTATTGAAAGAATAAACAAAAAAATAATTACCGAAGATGGTAGACAATTATTATTCTAATATTAAATGAAAAAGAAAGTAAAATTAAACCCAGAATTATTAAAGGAAGAGCTTAAAAAATTTAGGTTACTTTCTGAGTACGATTTTTACCAAGAGGAAAAAAAAGCACCAGAATATGATGACACTGATAAACTTATTTTAGGTAATGAATTAGAAGAAGCTGAAGGTGAAGATACCGAAGCAGCCGCTGCTGATATTGCTGGTGATTTAGGCATAGAACCACCCAAAGTTGACGCACCAGAAGGTGGTGATGATGAACAAACTGGTGAAATTGGTGATGAGCAGACTGGTAAAATTGATGATGAGCAACCAGTTGAAGAACCAGTTGAAGAACCAGCTGACGATACATCTGATGATGTAGAAGTTGATGTTACATCTTTAGTTCAAGGTTCTGAAGATGCAAAAATGGCAGCTGAAAAAGCAACACAAAACACTGAAATGCTTTTACAAAAATTATCTGATTTAGAATCACGTATTGCTAGTATGGATGCTATTTCAACTAAAATAAATAATTTAGAACAAGAAATTGTAAAAAGAAATCCGACTCCAGTTGAAAAATTAGAGATGCGTTCATTAAGTTCATACCCTTACTCACAAAAATTAACTGATTATTGGGCTGATAAAGAAGGTCAATATGACGTTATGAATAAAAAACCAGAAGAATATACTTTAACACAAGATGAGGTTGATACCACTTATAGTGAACCAGAAATCAAAAAAAGTTTTGGTGTTACACCAGACGATTACGAAGAAGAAGATATCTAAAAAAACACAAAAAGCCTCTTAAATGAGGCTTTTTTATTTATAAAAAAATAATTTAATTTTTAGTTGTCTTATTAATAAAATTGTAGTATATTTGTTTAAATTATTAAAAAATTACTGTAAAATAATTGAAAAAAATACTTGACTTTTTAATAATTTTTAGTATATTTGTAGTAAGTTAAATGTGTAAGTAATAACATAAATATAAATAAAAAAAATGAGTAACATGAGTAATGAAAAAAGTGCATTGGATGCAATGCTAGCACAGTACGAGAAGAACAACGCTCCTAAGTACGAAAAGAAGTCAGAAAAAGTATACGACTTAAAAAACTACTTTAACACTTTTATTAAGGAAGGTGTAAAATCAGCAACTAAAGAAATCAGAATTTTACCGTCAAGCAATGGTTCACCATTTGTTGAAGTACATGGACATAAAGTCCAAGTTGATGGAGAATGGAAAACTTTTGCATGTTTAAGACATGAAAAAAATGAACCATGTCCGTTCTGCGAAGCTCGTGAAGAGTTATTAGCAACTGGTAAAGAATCAGATAAAGAGTTAGCTAAAAAATACGCTGCACGTAAAATGTATGTTGTTAAAGTAATTGACAGAGAACACGAAGAAGATGGTGTTAAATTCTGGAGATTTAACCATGATTACAGAAAAGAAGGTATTTTTGACAAAATCCATGGCGTGTTAACAGCATTAAAAACTAACAAAGATATTACAAACCCAAAAAGTGGTCGTGACTTATCTTTGTCTATTCAAAGAAATCAAAATAATGTTCCTGTAGTATCAGCAATCGTTGCTTTAGATTCTACACCATTATCTGAAGATTCTGAAAAAGCTGAAACATGGTTAAATGATGAAAGAACATGGGAAGATGTTTATTCTCTTAGAACTTATGATTATTTAGAAATAATTGTAAAAGGTGGTATACCAGTTTGGGATAAAGACGAGAAAAAATTCGTTGATAAAGAGGCTTTAAAAGCGGAATCAGCTGATTCTTCTTTAGAAGAGGAGTTAACTTTAGGTGTTGAAAACGTTAAAGCTAATATACAAGCTGCGACAACAACTACAAAGGTGACTAAACCAGAAGTTTCCACTACTGATGATGAAGACGATTTGCCGTTTTAATTAAACTAAAAAAAAAATAAAAAGGAGTGAGAAATTGCTCCTTTTTTATTCTAAAATAATAAAATATAAAAAATGAATAAAATGGCAAAAAAACCAACAAAAAACCCTATCGAAAAAAAAGAATTTGATTTAAATAGTTTTAAAAAAGAACAAGGGTTAGATTTCCAAATTAAAGAAAGAGAACTCGCTTGGATTCCTTTATCTGAAGCTTTTCATGAAGCTGTTAAAGTTCCAGGTATTCCAATTGGTTATTTTACTAGTTTTAGAGGTTACTCAAATACTGGTAAATCAACTGCAATGTATGAAGGGGTTGCTGGGTGTCAAAAATTAGGTGTATTACCTATTATTTATGAAACTGAAGGTAACTGGAATTGGGGTCATGCTAAAAAAATTGGTGTACAATTTGAAGAAGTTGTGGATGAAGAAACTGGTGAAATTAACTATGAAGGTGATTTTATCTTTTTACAAAGTGCTGATTTAGTTAAAATGTACGCTAATTATGACCATCAACATAGTAAAATGACGACTAAACCACTTAGATATGAACCAGTTGTTGAAGATATTTCTTTACATATGAATACTATGATGGATTATCAACAAGACGGTAGATTACCTAGAGATGTAGCGTTCTTCTGGGATTCAGTAGGTTCAATAAATTGTTTTAAAGGTGCTACATCTAAAACAACTAATAATCAATGGACTGCTGGTGCATTGGCTACATGTTTTAAATCATTAATTAATTACCGTATCCCAGCATCTAGACGTGAAGATTCACCTTATACAGCTACATTCTCTGTTGTACAGCAAATTTGGTTAGATAATGAAAATAAAGTTATTAAACACAAAGGTGGTGAAGCATTTTTCTACTCACCAAGACTTATTTTCCATTTTGGTGGTATCTTAACTCACTCGACTGAAAAATTAAAAGCTACATTAAACGGAAATGAATATGAGTTTGGTGTTGAAACAAAAATTAGATGTGAGAAAAACCAAGTTAATGGTGTTGTTCAAAAAGGTAAAATTGCATCTGTACCACATGGTTATGTAAGTCCAGATAAAATTAATGATTATACTAAAGAACATAAAGAATTCTTCAAACAACAGTTAGAAACAGAATACGATGACTTTGTTATCGAAAAAGAAGAAATAGGGTTAAGTAGAGAAGATATGTCCTCTTAATTATTGTTTAACATTTAAACTTTATGCTGTGAATAAAAGACCGCCAAAGAATGGTGAAACAGTAAAAAAAATACAAAATACATTATTGGTAGACGGCAATGCTCTTTTTAAAAGAGCATTTGCTGGTGCCAAAGATGAATATAATGATAAAGGTGAACACATAGGAGGTGTTTATCAATTCCTTACATTATTACGCAAACTTTTAACTGAAGATTTATACCACAGAGTTTATGTATTCTGGGATGGAAATTATAGTGGTAAATTGCGTTATGAATTTTATGAACCCTACAAAAGTGCTAGGGGAAAGGACTACAAGAACGGTACTCAACCAGTCGATGAACAAGAATTAAAACAACGTGCTTTAGTTTGGTCCTATCTAAATGAGCTTTATATTAGACAATTAATTGATGAAGTTATCGAAGGAGATGATTTCATAGCATATTATTGTCTTATAAAAAAACAAAACGAAAAAATAACTATCTGTACTAATGATAGAGACATGGCTCAATTAATAAATGAAGATGTAAAAATTTATTTCTTAGATATTAAAAATTATGTTGATAATTCAAATTTTATTTCGTACTTTCGTTATAAATTTGAAAACGCTGCGCTTATTAAGACAATGATTGGTGATAACTCTGATAGTATAAAAGGTATAAAGGGTTTAGGATTAAACACATTACTAAGTTTATTTCCAGAGTTGACAGAACAAGTATTAACTTTAAATCAAATTATAGAACTGGCAAAAGAAAGACAAGAAGAAAGAATAAAAGCAAAAAAGAAACCATTGGCCGTTTTAAATAATATTATAAACGGAATAACTGATGGTGTTCAAGGTGATAGGATTTATGAAATAAATAATAGATTAGTTAACCTTAAAACACCATTAATGACAGAAAATGGTATTAAGAGTTTAGAGCAATTGATTGATGGTACCTTAGACTCATCGGGTAGAGACATCAAAAAGGTTCTTATGTTTATGGAAAGAGATGGGATAGATAAATCGATAGGTGAAGTTAGATATCCAGATTATCTAATGCCTTTTAAAAAACTAATAGAAAGAGAAAATTTAATTTTTTAATATTTAAAAACAAAAAAAATGAGTACAGAAACAGAAAACACCAATTTAGGTAAAAAAGTAGAAGAACAAAGATTTGAGTTTATTCTTTACATTAATGACCACATTATTTGTCAAAGATATTTTAACATTCGTGATTTTAACGAAGATTCAATTAATTCTTATGAGATTAAAGAATTAATGGATAACATTTGTGGTATGAACAATGACCAGTTTGGTAGATTAGGTATTATACCTAAATACTTACAAAATAAATCAATTGATTATTTGTGGGATAATTATAATCCGTATTATGTTCAAAAAGAAGAGACTAACAAAAATATTTTTGATAAAATAGATAACTTTCAATTTGAAATTAAGGTTGATAAGGTTATTGTAGGTAAAAGCCAATTTAGTGGTAATTTTTTCCCACCAAAAGTACGTTACGCTGTAGATGTTAGAGAAATTATACCTTCAATTATGAACGAAATAAGACATTCATTGAGTCAAAAAAAATATACAATGGTTGGTGCTTAATGCCAACCATTCTTATATTTATTATAACAACGTTTCTAAAAAATTTATTTAAAAAAAAATGGCAAAAATAGATAAAAACAGTTTAGGTTATTTAGGGCATGATTATCAAGTGAGATTAATCGCTCAAATCCTAACGGATAGAAAATTCGCTAATTCTATTATAGATATCGTTGACCCAAATTATTTTGATGACCCTTATTTAAGAGTTGTTGCTGCAACAATAAAAGATGCTAAAACAAAGGATGACATAGTTCCAGATGTTGGCAGTTTGGAATTTAGATTATTAGAAGACGTGAGTGATGACATGCAAAGAAAGTATGTTATTAGTCAACTTAGAAAAATAAAAGAGGCTGACTTGAATGATACGATTAAAGTTCAAGACATAGCCATGAAGTTTTGTAAACAACAAGAATTAAAAAAATCGGTTAATGAAATAACTAAAATTATTAACAAAGGAAACATCGATGATTATGAACAATGCGAAGCTATTTTAAGAAAAGCTTTAGAGCATGGTGATAACAAAGATGATGGTATGGATATTTTTGATAACATCGATAATGTTTTAGAAGATGATTTCAGAAAACCTATCAGAACAGGTATAAAAGGGTTAGATGATGTTATGGATGGTGGTTTATCTAAATCAGAATTAGCTACTATATTAGCTCCGTTTGGTGTAGGTAAGACGACAATGATGACTAAAATAGCTAATACAGCTATGAGTGATGGGTATAAAGTGTTGCAAATATTTTTTGAAGATAACCCAAAAGTTATTCAAAGAAAACATTTAGCGTGTTGGTCTGGTTACGATTTAAATAGTTTGTCTTTACATAAAGATGAGTTGATTGAAATGAGTAAACAAATGATGGAAGGTAAGGGTACTTTGAAACTTAAAAAGTTTTCTAGTGATGGTACTACTATTCCAGTTATTAGACAATACATAAGAAAGTTAATAGCACAAGGTTGGAGGCCAGATATTCTTTTATTAGATTATATTGATTGTGTTGAACCATCAAGAAAATTTGACGATGTTAACGTAGGTGAGGGTAGTGTTATGAGACAATTTGAGGCTATGTTAGCTGAATTAGATATAGCTGGATGGACTGCAATACAAGGTAATAGAAGTTCAATTAAAGCAGAAGTTGTTGAGGCTGACCAAATGGGTGGTTCAATTAAAAAAGCTCAAATTGCACATTTTGTTGTATCAATAGCAAAAACTTTAGACCAAAAAGAAGCTGGTACTGCTACAATGGCCATTCTTAAATCTCGTTTTGGTAAATCAGGTCTTATCTATGAAGATATTAAATTTGATAACGCAACAATTCAAATTGACATGGGGCAAAATACTGGTGCAAGAACACACAGCGAACATAAACAAGTTAAAGAAAACAACGGACAACAAAGAGTAAACATGGTTCTAGAAGCTGCTAAACAAAGAAATGCGGTTTTAAATTCGTTAACAGTCCCAAAAACAGAAGAATAATAAATTATAAACCAATAAAAAAAAAATAAAATGTATTTAAAAGATAAGACATTAAAAAAAAGGTATTCAATTTTCCCAATAATTCATAATGATTTATGGGAGATGTACAAAAAAGCTGAAGCGCAAACATGGGTAGCTGAAGAACCAGATTTATCTAAAGATAAGTTTGATGAGTTAAAAGAAGAAGAAAAAATATATCTTAAAAATATTTTAGCTTTTTTTGCTATATCAGATGGTTTGGTAATTGATAATTTAGCTACTAATTTTTTGAATGAAGTAGAGATTTTAGAAGCTCAATATTTTTATGGTCACCAAGCATTTATTGAACAAGTTCACGCTAATGGTTATTCTTTATTAATTGAAACATATATTAAGAATTTAACTGAAAGGGAACAACTTTTCAATTCAATGGAAACAAATCCAGCGGTTGCTAAAAAAGCAGCATGGGCTGAAAATTGGATTAGCCATCCATCATTTGGTCATAGACTTATTGCTTTTGCTTGTGTTGAAGGTATATCTTTTGCTAGTGTCTTTTCTGGTGTTTTTTGGTACAGAAGTCGCAACAAAATGCCAGGCTTAGCAGCAATGAATGAATTAATTTTACGTGATGAAACATTTCATTATGAATTTGCGTTAAACTTGTATAAAAACTATTTAAAAGACGAATATAAATTATCAAAAGAAGAGCTTAGAAACATTATTTTAAGCTGTTACGAAGCAGAAAAAGCATTTGTCGAAGAAAGTATGCCAGATGGTTTACAAGGTCTTACAAAGCAAGATATGGTTAAATATGTGCAATATGTAACTGATATCGTTTTAAATGATTTTGGTTGTGAAACTGAATTTAAAGTAAGAAACCCATTAGAATATATGTCTAGAATTGGTTTATCATCTAAAAATAATTTCTTTGAAAAAAGAGAGGGTGAATATACTAGAGTTGAGATACCTACAACTATTGATGGAATGTTTAACGAAGATTTTTAATTAAAAAAAAAAGACTATGAGAATAATAAAAAGAGATAAAACATCACAGGCTTTTACGCCTAACAAAATTTTAAATAGAATTAAAACACAAGCTAAAGGCTTAAAAGTTGATTCTGATATTTTATTTAGAGAAGTAATTCCTTTAATAAATGATAATATAACAACTACTGAAATTGATGAAATTATAGCATTTAAAGCTGCTGATAAAATTATTCAACATTCAGATTATTCTTTGTTAGGTGGTCGTATTTTATTATCGAGACAATCTAAATTAATTGGCAAAGAATTGCAACCAGTTGATTTAACTTATGATTTCTTTGCTGCAACTACTTTTTTAACAAAGTATTCAATCAAAGATGAAAACAAAACCCCAATAGAATTACCATCATGCATGTATAAACGTGTAGCTGGTTATTTACATGATGATAACGAAGAAGATTATTCAGAGTTAATGCATGAAATTACCACTAAAAAAGCAAATTTTGCAACACCAACTTATACAAATGCTGGCGTACCAGAAAGAAACGGTATGATTTCATGTAATCTTACACATTTAGAAGATGATTCATTTGAAGGTATTGAAAATACGCTTACTAAGATAGCATCTGCATCTAAAGAAGGTTCTGGTATCGGATTATTAATTGACCCTCTTAGAAGTAAAGATAGTATCGTAGAATCATTTAAAGGAAATGCTGGTGGTGTTGTTAGATTAGCTGATATGGTACAATCTAAGATGAGATTCTATAAACAAGGTTCTCGTTCTGGAAGTTGTGCTTTATATTTATCAGTATGGCATAGAGATATCTTTGATTTCTTAGATTTAACATTACCAATTGGTGACGAACAATTAAGAACTAGAGATTTATTTACCTCTGTGGTTATCAATGATTTATTCATGGAAAAATTACAAAACAATGAAGATTGGTATTTATTCTGCCCTAATGAAATTAAAAAAGCTGGGTTAACACCACTTTATGAATTGCATGGTGAAGCGTTTGAAGCTGAATACTATAAAGCTGTTGAATTAGGATTAGGTAAAAAAGTTAATCCAAAAGATATTTTTGATTCGTTGATTAAATCACAAGTAGAGAGTGGTAAACCTTATGTTATGTTCAAAGATAATGCTAATAAACGCAATATGCAAAGAAATATTGGTATTATTAAACAATCTAACTTATGTATTGAGATTTTTCAAGCGTCTAAACCAAAATACACACCACAATGCACGTTGGCATCAATAAATTTGGCTGAACAAGATTCATTGGAATCTATTGCCAAAACAACTAGAATTTTGGTTAAAGCTTTAAATAAAGTTATCGATAAGAATAAATGGTCTGACAATTGGAGTGAGGCTGCTGGTATGGACCAAAGAGCGTTAGCTATTGGTGTTGCTGGTATGGCTGATTTCTTTGCTAAAAGAAAAATATCTTACGAAAGTGAAGAAGCTAAACAATGGAATAAAGATATTACTGAAACAATGTATAAGTCTTTTGTAGTTGAATCTATGAGATTGGCAAATGAAAAAGGTATGAATTATCCATCATGGGAAAACAGTCCGTATTCTAAAGGCGAAACTTATATTGAAGGATGGTCACCATTACCAGAAGGACAACCAATTCCAATGTTAAACAGTTTAGGTTTAGGTTTTATGCCAACCGCATCTTCTGCAATCTTATTAAGTGTATTTGAATCATTTGAACCAGTAACTTCAAATTTATTTACAAGACGAGTTGGTCAAGGTGAATTTTTAGTTATTAACAAATATTTGGTAAATGAATTAATTGAAGAAGGATTATGGGATTCAAACATGGTTGATAAAATCATTAAAAATAAAGGAAGTGTTCAAAACATAGTTGAAATACCAGAAGATATTAGATATAGATACAAAGATGTTTGGGAGATACCTCAAAGAGTTCTGTTGGATTTAGCAATTATAAGAAATAAATATGTTGACCAATCACAATCTTTAAACTTGTATCACTCTGATGCTAAGTACGGTAAGATTGCAAGTGCACTTATGTATGCATGGAAAGGTGGTTTAAAAACTGGTGTTTATTATACTAGAACTAAGTCAAAATTAGAAGCTAACTCAAAATTAGCATCTAATCAAATTACACAAGCTGTTGAAAAACCAAAAGATAGTCAATTTGAATGTTTTGGTTGCTCAGCATAATAAGTAACTTTAAATTTATTAAAATAAAGGGGTGTTTTTAACATCCCTTTTTTTATTTACCATATTTACTTATAAAAATATTTTATTAATATATTTATGTAAAAAAGAAATTTATGGCAAATGGTAAATATATTAATATAAACTATCCCAAATTAACAATATATGGTTTGGTTTCAGAGGATGAACCAAATAATATAAAATATGTTGGTGTAACGAGGCGAAACCCATTATATAGGTTAAGTAATCATATTTACGAAGCTAAAAATTTTAGTGATAAAAATAATAAAACAAAGTGGATTTCATCTATAAACTATAAGGTAAAACAAATAATTATAGATGAAATTGATGATGATAATTGTGTTATTTTTTGGGAGAAATATTGGATTAATCAAATTAAAGCTTGGGGTTTTAATTTAACCAATTCAAACAATGGTGGTGGTGGTTTAAATAAAAGGGATGAATCTTTTTCAGAATGGTTATCTAATAGAAATAAAGGTAATAAATATAATGTAGGTAAAAAACATACTGAAGAAACAAAAAATAAAATGAGTTTAAAGAAAATTGGTAAGGTTTCACCTAGAAAAGGGTGTATTGTTACTGAAAAAACTAAGGAAAAACAATCTTTAGCTAAAATTGGTAAAATTAGTAACGCTAAAGGTTTTAAACATAGTGAAGACACTAAAAACAAAAAAAAGAAAAAAGTAATTGTATTTAATATTGATAAAGTTGTGATGGAATTTAATTCAGTTTCTGAGACAGCTAAATATTTTAATGTTAATATTTCTGCAATATCAAAAAGAATGAATAAAAATAAAGAATATAAAGGTTTTATATTCAAAACTAAAATAGAGAACAATGGCTAATGGTCGCTATATTAATATAAACTATCCCTTCAAGGATAGTGCAAAAGGTTTTTTTTTAGATATAACCGAAGATAAAAATCAAGCAATTAAAGCTGATTTATTACATTTAATTTTAACCAGAAGAGGCCAAAGATTATACAACCCAGATTTTGGTACCGAATTAATGAGATTTATTTTTGAACCAAATGATATTTTAACTGAAGAAAGTATAAAAGATGAAATAAGAACAGTGGTTAAGAAATTTTTACCAAGTTTAAAATTAGACGATATCATTATCGAACCTTCAATAGAAAGTGAATATGCAGCTGTTGTAACAATCAGCTATACAATAACTGATGATGTTTTTTCTTCATCAGATGTAATAGTAGTTAAATTATAAAAATATGTCAAAAGTAAATTATACATCTAGAAACTTTGCCGATATCAGAACGGATTTGGTCAATTACGTAAAACAATATTATCCAGATATTTTTAACGATTTTAATGATGCATCAGTAGGTATGATGCTTTTAGAATTAAATGCTGCTGTTGGCGACATGTTATCTTATAATACAGATAGAATGTTTGCTGAAACACAGATAGATTACGCACAAGAAAGAAAATCAATTCTTTCAATAGCAAGAACTTTTGGATTAAAAATTCCTGGTAAAAAATCTAGTGCAACAATTGTTGATTTAAGTGTTAGAGTACCAACCTTTGGAGATACATTTGATATATCTTACGCACCAGTAATAAAAGCTGGTTCGCAAGTTTCTGGTGCTGGTAAAATATTTGAATTAACTGATGATGTAGATTTTTCTAGTCCTTTTAACAATAGTGGTATACCTAATCGTATTATAATCCCTAATTTAAGTGCTAACGGTAGGTTAATTGATTATACCTTAACAAAAAGAGAAATCGTAACAAATGGTTATAGTAAAATTCTAAAAAGGGTTATAAATCCTAATGATTCTAGACCATTTTTAGAAGTAATACTGCCAGATGATGATGTATTAAGTGTGGATTCCGTAATAACTTTACCAGGAACATCATATCAAACAACACCAAGCTTAGATGCTTTTACTAATTTAAACAATAGATGGTTTGAAGTTGATGCATTAGCTGAAGATAAAGTTTTTATTGAGGATAATACTCGTACCAGTGATGTAGCTGGTGTAAAACCAGGAAAATGGATAAGTATGAATAAAAGGTTTATAAGAGAATATACCGATTTAGGTTTTACCAAATTAATATTTGGCGGTGGAAGCCAAGATATATCTAGTTTAACTGAATTTGATTCAAACCCTGTATTGGTTAATCAAATTGGTAATTTTATAAATAATATGTCATTAGGTATTGCACCAACACCAAACACAACTATGTTTATTAAATATAGAGTTGGTGGTGGTTCAGACTCTAATTTAGGACCAAATGTTATTAGAAGCTTAGGTATCATCAACATGACTGTTAATGGTATTAATCCGACAGAAAACCAAAATGTTAAAAATTCATTAAAAGTTAATAATTTATTTCCAGCTATTGGGGGTAAAGATAAACCTAGTATAGAAGAAATTAGAAACATGGTTAGATATAATTTCTCTTCTCAAAATAGAGCAGTAACAATTAAAGATTATCAAACAAAAATAGCTCAAATACCAGGTAAATTTGGTTCTCCATTTAGAAACGGTATTTTCGAAGAACAAAATAAAATTAAAATTTATGTTTTAAGTCTAGACTCAAATGGGAAATTAACAAATCAATCAACATCTACTTTAAAAGAAAATTTAAGTAATTATTTATCTGATTATAGAATGATGAATGATTATGTTCAAGTTTCAGATGGAAGAATAGTTAATTTAGCTGTTGAAGTTGATTTATTCATTGATAAAAAAGTTGCACAATCACAAGTAATATCACAAGTAATCGATGAAACTAAAAATTATTTTGATGTTAATAAATTTGAAATGGGTGAAAATATTTATATTTCTCCATTAATTGAAACTATAAATAATATTGGTGGTGTTTTAAATCTTATTGAAATTAGATTTTATAATAAAGTTGGTGGTGGTTTATATAGTATAAATGAGATTTCTCAAGCATATACAAACGCTGATAGTAGACAAATAGATATTAGTGATATGACATTATTTGGGGAAGCAACAACTATGTTTGAAATAAAATACCCAACTAAAGATATTCTAGTTAGAGCTAGACAATAACATTTATTTATAAATAATTAATTGTTATATTTGTTAAAATAAAAAAGTTATAAAAAAAACAAAATGGGTTGTAATTGTAAAACAAGCGGTGATAATAACGTAAAAGAAACTGTAAAATTATCAGAATTATCTACTAAACAAAAAATAAATTTATTTTTATTTTATTTAGCTAAAACAATTGGTTTTTTAGTAGGTGTAGCGTTATTACCAATAATAAACTTAGGTATTATATGGTTTATGTTTAATACTTTAGTATTAACAAAAGAAGTCGATATTAAAAAAATAGTTAGCGATTTAATTGGTAATAAGTTTAACAAAAAAGATGATGACGAAGATGATGAAGATGATGATTTCGAAAATTTAACTGAGGATGATGTTATCATGGTAGATGTTGAAGATATAACAGAAGAAATTAAGTAAATTTTATGCCAGAAACAATAAGAATAAGAACAACACCAAATGGCTCCGATAAATATCTTAAAGTTAAAATTGACCAAGAATTTGATTTTATTGAAGTACTTTCATTAAAAATAAGTCAAGAAGAAGCATATAGGAATTTTTGCTCTGATTATGGCGTAGTTGCTGGTAGAGTAATAATAAATAGCGGATTTGGGTTAGCAAATGCTAGAGTAAGTGTTTTTATACCCATAGATGAAGATGATAAAAAAGATTCAGTCATAAAAGGGTTATATCCTTATGAAATTATTTCTGACAAAGATAGTGATGGTATAAGATACAATTTATTACCTAAAAACAGTGAATCGAACAACCCATGTTTTACACCAGTTGGTACGTTTCCTAATAAAAGAGAAATTTTAGATAATCCAGAATTAGAGTATGTTTATTGTAAATATTATAAATTTACAACAACAACAAATAATTCTGGTGATTTTATGATTTTTGGTGTACCATTAGGTACATACACAATACATGTTGACGCTGACATATCAGATATAGGTATTGCATCACAAAGACCATATGATTTAATAAGTCAAGGAACACCAATTAGTTTTTTTGACGGACCAACAAAATATAAAAAAGACACTAATTTAGATAAGTTAGTACAAATAAAAACAACAAATTATTCTGTTGATGTACAACCATTTTGGGGTGACACTGATAATTGTGAAATTGGTATAAGTAGAGCTGATATTGATATGAATTATAATATCATACCTAGTGCTATTTTCATGGGTGGTATATTTGGAGACCAAGAAAAAAATAGTGTAAATAAAAGATGTCGTCCTAGAAAAAAAATGGGTGAGATTTGTTCACAAGTTGCTGGTGAAGGTAGCATCGAAATGATTAGAGAAACAATGGATGGTGGTGTTGAGCAATTTGATGTTGAAGGTGGTAGACTTATTGATGAAGACGGTACATGGTCCTATCAAGTACCAATGAATTTAGATTATGTGGTTACTGGTGAAAATGGTGATTTAATATTTTCAGATGACCCAAATAAAGGTATACCTACCAGAGCTAGTGTTAGGTTTAGAATTGGTATGGATAATACTGGTGGTGAAGGAAGACTTAGAACAAGAGCTAAATATTTAGTACCTAATAACCCACAAAATAAATCAGAAATTGATTATAATTTCGATGAAAAAACTAAAAAAAGTAGTTTTAAAAATTTATTTTGGAATAAAATATATACTGTTAGTAATTTTATACCTAGATTTCAAACAAATAATTTAGAAGAAACTAGAGCGTTTACTGGCGTTAAAAACGTAGATAATTGTCCAGGAGACAAAACACCGTTTCCTTTTAATAGATTAAACACTGATTTTAATCCAATTTTCTTTTACATATGTTTAATAATTAAAATTGTAGCTTTTATTATTTGGATTATTAATAAAGTATTAATACCACTTATAAATGGTATTGTTGAGGGGTTAAATGCAATACTTAAATTTATCTGTAACATTATTTTTGGTATTGGACGAATACTGGCCTCATTCCCTTCATGGTTATTAAATGTAAATGAATGTAGTTGGTGTATAGGTAGTGGTTGTTGTAATTGTAATGATGTTATTGGATATGTAGGTTGTATTTTTGTTGACTGCCCTTTTGACCCTACTGAGAAAGAAAGATACGCACCTGGATGTAAATCTGGAACTAGAGGTTTTACTAGAGCATCACAAGTTGGGACTATAAATTTTTATCCTGGCGATTCAAATGGACATACAGATAGCGTTGATGATTTTGCAGCTGGTTTAGATAAATGTGTTGCTTTTCAAGTTGCAAAACTTTTAGGGATGTTTGAATTTGACTTTTATAATGATTGGATTAATGGTTCGTTATTTGGTTATTTAATAAAATACAAGAAAAAAAAGAGAAAAAGAGAATTATTTTGCGAATATGATTGTAATCCAGACTACTTTAGTCAAGGAGGTGTTGATGGTAATAAAAACAATGTTGGTGACAATGATTGTCATAAAAATTTCTTATTAGATAAATGTTTCCCTAAAGATGGTGATTCGTTTGGAAACGCTAATAATGCCCAAAACAAAGGTTATAGTAGTATATTAAAAGAAGGGTTAATTAAAAAGCTTGATATAATTAGAGATGGTAAAAAAATAAGCGAAGAGTTCTATTATGCTGCCACTAAACATGATACTGGTTTTAAATTATTTGCAACAGATATTGTTTGTTTAGGCTCAGTCTTTGATTGCGATTGGCAAGGTATTCCAAAAGTACAACCTTTATTAATACCTACAAGTTATAAAATACCACCAGATACTGTAGAATTAGATGACAATAATAAACCAGAAACAACTGGACAAATAGCTTTAGGTGGTAATATACAAGGATTATTTTTCACAATAGATTGTATTGGGCTACACTCAAATTATAAACAAATATTAAACATAAGACATTTATGTGAAATAGGTGTTAATATAGATGAAATTACATTTGACGCTAATAATAACGAGATACCACCAGATGCAATAATTGGTGCACAAGATATTGATGAAAATGGAGGTAAATGGGTTAGAGACGTGTTTTTTGATTTAAATAAAAATATAAATAGTTCATCATCATTTAATCATGGTGCTACATTTACAACTAATTTTAATATTCGTAATGATAGTGTTTATCCTTTTGCATCAAATGCAACATATAATGGCCAAGACTATTTAAATTTTAGAGGTTATCAAAATAATAGTGATAATGGATTTGGTCAACCAAAACATTCATATTATTTTTATTTCGGTATAATGCCAGGAAAAAGTGCATTAGAGAAGATGAATCAAAAATTCTTTACAGCGTGTTACCCTAAATTAGAACAAGAATTTAATGTAATAGCAACATCAACAGCTGTACCTATGAATGGAACAATAGGTACAATTACATACAGTATTATTTCTGGAACTGCTAATTTTACTTATACAATAACTGGACCTAATGGATTTGTTACACAAACTGGAACGGTACCTTTAGACAATACTGGTAAACCTATTCCACAAACAATAAATGCACCACAAGGAACATATACGATAGAAATTATTGATGCTAATGGAAATTCGGCATCACAAACTGTAAATATTGATGGTCCACCATCATTATATGCTAATGCAATTGTTAATAAAATGACAACTAGTGCAGCTGCTTCAGATGGAGAAATTTCAATTGTTGACGTTGGTGGTGGTACTGGAACATATAATTATGAATTATATTCTAGTAATGGTAATATAGTTAAATCTGGTCAATTACTTTTAACTAATGGACCATTAATTTTAAATAATTTAGCTGGTGATACAAATTCTAGTACTTTAAATAGTGGTAGTTTAAATACTGGTACTACTTATGGTTATTCTTTAAAAGTATCTGACGGTATATCAGATACTTGGATTAGAGATTTAGTTATAGATGGACCAACAGCTATTTTATTAAATGTCACAACAACAGCAACAACATGTTATGATAGTTCGGATGGTTCTTATAATGTAAGTATTTTAGGTGGTAGAGCACCATATACTATAACTGTTACTGGTCCAAGTGGTTATAATGGTGGTAATGTTTTACAAACTAACCAAGCAATTAGAGGTGGGTATACGATAACTGTTGTAGATGGGTATTCAACTACTAGCACAACAACATTTACTATGCCTTATCTAAATGGTCAAATGGGTATAACTAGAGCTGATTCACCAATTTTAGCTAAACAATGTGACCCAAATAACTATTTATTAACATTTAAGGCTGATAATGGTGGTTATACTAACTTAAAAGTTCAATATGAACTTAATGATTCTGGTACGTATTATGATATTGCACCAACCACTTCATATGTTAATAATTCAACACCTGTTGTGTTAACAATACCTAAGTCTAGTGCTCCTAATTTAACTAGGTTTAAAGTTAGGATAAAATCATTAGATGATAAATGTTATAGTAATATTATTACGTTTAATGAAGCTAATGTTAGATTACCTAACACAACATTATCTGTAAATGAAAATGGTATTAACAATACTAAACAATGTGATGCTAACACTGTAACATTTAAATTTAATATTTCCCATTTACAAATAAATCCAAATTATACTGAAAGAAAACCTTATACTTTTAAATATAAAATAAATGGGTATGGACCAAATGGTACAACTTCTTCAGAATATACAGAAACAATAAATACAAATCAACAGGAGATAGTAGCTACATTACCATCGCAAAACTTAATAAACTCAAGTAATTCAGCTGAATACCCTATTACTATATCATATACAATAACTGATAATAAAGGTTGTACAGCAACTGGGTCATTAAACCCTATTACTATGCCAGCACAAAACTTAACAGTTAATGTTATTAAAACTGGTACCGAAATAGCTAATAGTACACCAAAATCATTTACATGTAAATTTAAATTTGTAACGACTGGAGGTTTAACTAGTTATACTGGAATACCTTATACTCCTAACGTAGACCATAACGCTGGTGATTCGACAGGTTTAACTGCTGCAATATGTGATAACAAACCTATAATACCAGCTGTAACAACTATTAAAGATAGAGTTGGATGTCAAGTAATTAAATCAACATCATAAAATGAATACTGAAAGAACAAAACAAATATTAAATAATCAGTTGTCAGCTAATAATGTTAACAATGACACTTATTTACATATAAATGTTGAAAATAGTCAAAGATTATTACCAATAAATGAAATAAATAAAGTTGTTAATATTGCTGAAAGATTTAATAAAGAACGTCAAAGATGTAGTTTTTATCGTATAATTGGTACGATAAATTCTACTATGTCAAACCCTTTATTTAATTTATCTAACCCATTAAATAACCAAACAAATGAATTTACATGGTCATGGTTTAATAGTATTGATACGTTTTTAGATACGTCATACCCAAAGGATAATAACATATTTGACGATACTGATTTAAGTTATCCATCTGCATTAAAAACTTTTTTAAAAGAAAAAGATGGTTGGTTTGGTGCATATGACCCAGATATTACAAAATCAGGGTTATGTAATTTTTTAGATATGGAACCTAAACGAGAACGTTTTAGTTTAATAGCTGACAAAAATCCTATTAACTCAACATCAAATCAACAACCTATTAAAAATTGGGAATTAACAATAACATATCCATCTAATGTTGATAAATCACATAATATGGTAAATGGTGGTTTGTTAATAACTAGTCATGCACAAGCAATTGTTTCTACTAGAAATATGACAGCATTTGGCTTATCATGTAAGCATAATTTAGCTGTAGGTGATACGGTAAATATTACTGGCACTAACGGTTACGATGGTCAACATGTGATAGTTAGGACTGGATTAGATAATGGTGATTTAAAAGAATATTTTTTCGTAATTGATAAACCTTTTATAGCAACTAATGCGTTATCATCAAATTCTAGAATAAAGAAGGTAATAAATGGTATTGAATCTGAATATTATTTTAGATTATTTAAAAAAATAAAAACAAGAACAGCACCAGTTGTTGAAAATGATGATTATGAAGTTTATAAATTAGGTTTTAGTGAAAATTTTTTTAATGATTCTATTGTTCAATTTGTTTTTAATGAAGATATTGATATTAGTGATTTAAAAGACAATTTAGGAAGACCTTTAAGTGAAATCTATTTAACCATTGTTAAAACAGACAGCAATGGTTTGTTTACAAAAGTTTCGTCTGGTATAGAAACACCTTATGATGCTAAATTGATTAGTAGCAATACATCAAATTTAGCTTATTTAAGAAATATCCCAACAATCCATAGAATACATAACGGAACTTCTGGTATTTTCACAACACATATAGCTTTAGAAGATGATGTTAAAATTAACAATACTAATCACAATAACGAATTTTATGGTGATTTAGTAGAATATAATATTAATACATTGTTAGAAACAGTTTTAGTTGATGTTGTACATAGATTTAATACGGTGAATAGAGAAGGCCAAATAACATTAAATTATGTTAGCCAAGTTGGTAAACCAACAACACCTACACCAATTTCACCAGTATACAAACAAATAAATCTGGGCCCTAGACATGAAGGGTATTATTATAAAGCACATCATAAGTTTAACATAAAACAATTTTCAAATTATATAGAAGTTGGTGACATTTATACTGAAGGGATACCTAGTTATGCTGTTGATTTAGGTGACGGGAGAATTATTTGGAGAGATATGTTAGAGATAGGGTTTAATGAAAGTGATGCAAAACCTTTAGATTATCCTTTTTTAAATAATGCTCATTATTTATATGACAATTTTTGTTTTACACTTAAAAGACAAGACCCATTTGCAAATTGGGGTTTATATTATGGTACTTTTCCAGAAGACCCAGTTGGTGATAAAATAATAGATAAATTTAACGTTAAAACAGAAGAAGAAGATGATTGTCAAAAAATATAAAATAAATTTAAATGTAATAAAAACTGGAACAACAGATGTAATAATAAATGTTCCTATTAGTATGACATCTCAAAATGTTGATAATGCTGAATTGATTGAAAGAGTATTTGTAAATAATCAAGTTGAAGAAGCGATAAACCCTATTACAGATTATGAAAAAGTTAGATTTTTACCATTGGACATGCAAGGGAACCATGTTGACAAAATTATTTATGACATTTATTTATTTGACAAATTGGGCACTTACAAAGGTTTTTATGGTGATGTTGGATTTGATGACGCTGATATAAAATATAGAAAAGAATCGTTTAAACAAACATTTTTATATTTAAGTTTTTATGATTCTGATAACCCATTAACACAAAGATTAGTAACATATACAACATTATATCCATTATTAAAATCTTCTGATTTAGTACAAGCTAGCTCAACAGTACCATTAGGTACACCAAAACCAGCAACACAAATACCAATTAATTTTGTAGTTGAGAGTCCATTATTAAACCCTATGGGGTCTGCTGAAGGTTATCACTTATATGATTATAAAAGTGGTTTAAATATTGGTGATTACAAATATTTATATATGAAAGCAGCATTTAGAAATGCAAAAACTGGTAAGAGTGTTAATTTGATGATGAAAAACACACCACAAACAATTGATAAACTAGTGCATGAATTATATGTAAAAGTTAAATTAATAAGAACTGCAACTGGTTTTTATTATGAATTTGATGACACTTATCATGGAAATGCAGTAGTAGGTGTTGCATCTGGACCTAATAATGTTGTTTATAATACAAATACATGTAAAATTACATTATATGAAATAAAAGCAATCTAATGGAAACGATAAAAAGAAAAATATTATTAGAAAACAGTATAGATAGAAGCAGTAAAGACGCTAATTGGGGTAGATTAACTGCAACAACCTTTTATATCAATATTCTATTGACACAAAACATTGATGATATGGGGTTATTTACTGATACTGAATATATTGTCAAAGATAAAGTTTCCACGCCACCTAATTACACAGAATTACAAAATAAATTGATTGGTTTGGGTTTAACTTTTCCATTTATGAGTGGTGCTATAAACCCATATTTCACTAAACTTAATACAGCTGAAAATCTATGGAGTGTTTTAAGATATCCTACATATACTAAAGAAAATTACTATAATTATGTTGATTTGGTTATAACAGCTACAACTGATAGTCGTTTAGAGGATGTTAGGTCATACGCATCAAACAATCCTTATAGAGTTGGTTTTAATGTTAATACAGAAACATATGTTAATTATGAAAATATCACAGTAGATGGTGTTGATTTAATTAAATCTATGGATGAACCTAAATTATATGTTTTTGATACACCAAATGATATTAATTTAGGTACAGATAACCAAATAAACGGACTTCAATTTAAAGATTATAGTCAAAACGAAACTACAATTGTTAGATATATAGGTGAAGGTTTTAATGATACAAATATAACATTATCAGCATTAACTAAAGAAGAATATTTATTTGGAATAATTTCTCCACCAGAAGTTCAAAACGATGTATTTATAGATAGAGGTATTACTAGTGTTATGGATAGGCATTTAAGATTTTCTGAAATAAGAAGTCTTAAAGGTTTAGAAAATTACGGAAATGGCTTTTATAGGTTAAATAAACAATAATGAGATAAAATAAAAATAATATAATAACAAATGATTACTTATTCGATAATTGTTATTATATTAAAAAAAATAAAATAGTTGACCATGAATTAGATTTCATGGTCAATTTATTAAATAAAGAATTAAAAGATATAAAATATGGCAACAGGTACATATGGTATTGTAAGACCAGCAGATATTTCACCAGATGATGTAGAAATTTTTTATCATTATACACCATCTAGAGATAAAGCTGGTGATAATGGATTAACAAAATTAGATGCAAATGCTGTTTTACAAAAAATAGATAACCCAAATAAAACGCAATCTAACGTTAATGGTTTTGAGGTTTTTGGTGGTATGTATACTTTAAAATTACCAGTTTCTAATTTTTCAACTAAAGGTTTTTATACTATTATTATAAAACCTATTGAAATTAGAACTAAAATTGTTGACGTTGGTGTATTATCGGCTTTTTCTGATATAAAAGGGTTAATATTTGATATTTCATCATTACCATCTAATCTAGCTAATAAGTTTGAAAATGATGGTTTGGTTGGGTACAGAATAGAATATTTAAATACAACATCATCAACAACTGATGCCAAAATTAATAATTTTTTCAGAGTAATAACATCAAATAATAGGGCTGAACCTGTTAATCAAAATTTAACAAACTCTAATCAAAAAGCAATTAGATATCGTTTTAATGATAATTCTAGTTTAACTTTTTGTACATTATCACCAGCTTCAGCATCAAATGTAAAACCAAATTCATTACCTTTTATTGGTCAACCAAATCAAGAGGTAATAATAACAAATACTTTCTTTAACCCTGTTATGATAGAGGTAGAGATGGTAGAACATGACATTGAAACATTAGCATACGCATTGTATGGTAATCAAAGTAAAAGTCTTGAAGATGGTATTTATACAATTTACAATTTCAACAACGAAATTTACAAACAATACAGCTTGTATGAAATTAAAGACCAATTTAGTGGTGCGCCATTATTTGAAGTTAGGGAACAAAGAAGCTCTATTGATTTCTCTAAAACATTTAATAATATAACAGCAATTTAATTTTTGAAATGGCAAATAAAGTAAAAGTAACTGGGTATTCAAAAAAGACAACTTACAATTTTGATACTATTGAATATAGGAATTTTAGTCCAGACTCTGTAGGTGTACAATTAGCAAGTTTAAATGGTACACCTTTATTTACTATGGGTAATTTTTCAATTACCACAAACATGGACCCAAAAACAGATAAAAACTATGTTACTGGTAATTATTCTAACTTTATTACATTAGAAACATTAAATTTAAGTGTTGAAGAAACTAAATTATTATTAAAAAATAATATTAACACTTCTTTAAACTTAAATTCTAATGAATTAAAAAATTATGCCTTATTTGGTTCAATGACCGAATATATTAGAACATGTTTAGAAGATATTATCACAAATTGGCCAGCATCATTATTTGCTTCTCCATTCGTAAGTATTAAAGGTCAAGATTATGTTGGTTCTACATACGAAAATTATAGTTATGACGCATTAACTAATGAAAGTAACTTTAAAGTTAATACAACTTTTTTAATTAATCAATTTCAATTAAATTATTTATCTAACGGTACTATATTAGATACGTTTAATGAAGCAAATGATTTAAGAAACGTTACGATTAATTATGAATCATACGCTATTAAAATTAACAATATTGAATACGATGTATTAGGATTTACAGGTTCAACTTACAACATTAATGACTATATTTATTTTAAAGTAAAAGGTAATCCATTTACTGGAAATACAACAGAAGGAAATTTTTATTATCATATTAAACCTAAAAAAATAATTGAAAATACTTTTTTTAATGGTTTAAAAGGATTACAAAAATTCTTATTAAATAGAAATTCATCAGTTTTATATACAGCAACTTTTAACTTCCCAGTAAGGAATGATGAAGGTGTGATAATGTATACTTCTAAATCAGTAACATGGCCTGTAACTGATGGTTATAATATTAATTTTGATACTAATGACTATGTAAGTTATGCTGAAGAATTATTAAATATTGCAACAAATTATGATTTAAATGAAACAAATCTAATGAATAGATTTTTGGTTTCAGAATCAATTTCTGCATTTGATACAGTACCAGTACATTTAGCTGATGTGCATCAAGACACAACGACAGGTCAAAAAGTTAACAAAACACTTAACATATATGGTAGGTCTTTTGATGATATAAATCAATTTATAGATGGTGTATCATTAGCGCATACTGTAACATATGATAAACAAGATAATACACCAGATAAATATTTAAAAGATTTAGCTAGAATATTAGGTTGGGATGTAGTTTCAACATTAGTCAGTGATGATTTATTAAATAATTATGTAACTACTTCAGAATCATCATTTTCTGGTGTATCAGTTGGTTTAACTCCGATAGAAAAAGAAACTGAATTATGGAGAAGACTTATATTGAATTCTCCATGGGTTTGGAAATCTAAGGGTGCTAGAAAAAGTGTTGAATTTTTACTTAATTTTATGGGTATACCAAAAGGATTGGTAAGGTTTAACGAGTATGTTTATAAAGCTGATAGCCCTATTGATATTGATTTATTTATAGAGATTTTAGATAAAAATGGGTTAGATACTGATTTAACTTTATACCCTGTAGATTCTGATGGGTTTCCTAAACCATTGACAAATACACAAGATATGTATTTTCAAAATTATGGTTTATGGTATAGAGAAACTGGTGGAAGTGGTTCTACAATTGATATTTTAACTGGAAATAACCCACATGCTGGACCTTATGATGGTGGTAGTAAATATATAAATCAATTTAGAAAATTAATACCTAATTTTTCAGCAGTAACATTAAATACAGAAACGTCTACTAGTACACAAAAAAATTTATTTTTGAATTATGCACAAGGTCAAATAACTAATTATAATGGTGATACATATGTTGATATAGTAGGTAGCGATAATTCAGATATAGGAAACTGTATTGTATATCAAGCTGAAATTATTGGAGACCCTATGCCAACACCTATTTTAACACCATGTGATTGTCCTTGTGAAGGTGAAGATGATATTTTAAGTGTATGCGTAGAAAAAGGAAAACCAATAAACCAACCATGTAAAACTTTAATAAATACACCTAGTGTTAATAGTAATACTGGTTTTTATGTTGCAAATGTTAATACATATGCACATAATGGAAGCGTTATTGGTACAAAGACAACATCTTATATAGATACTGAGTGCTGTACTGCTTTAGGTGGTATATCAGTATATATGGATTCAGAATATGATGGTGCTGTTAGTAGCAATCCAAAATTATGGACTAATGGTTATGTATGTTGCAAAACACAAGAATGTGGATGTAATGTTGCGTGTAAATGGGGTTTAATTGAAGTTAATAAAGTTACTAACGCAGAAACTTTTTTACCGCCAATAGAAATACCTGTTGGTTCTGGTAATTATTTTTTACAGTTTAGCACTTTTTACGGTCTAGGCAATCGTGCGGTTGTTACACCAGACGGTTCTAATTGTATTGATAATTACACAACACCAGTTAGCAATATAACAGACCCATATACTAATAAAACAGGTTTTGGGTGTAGATTAACAACGTTAGGTATGGGGGAAATGGCAAATGGTGTTAACGGTATTCTTTTTGAAATTTTTTCATTAAGACAAAAAGGTTTGATTAGTTGTTGTCAAAGAACGTATTCTAAAAGTTTATACGAATAAAATTTAAAATAATTATAAATAAAATATATGGCATATTTTTTTGATTTAAAAAATACATCTTTAAGTGATTATAATAATATCTGTAATGATTTATCTGATTTAATAATAAAATCAGTTACTTTAGACAATACAAAAAATCAAGATGATTATAGACAACAATATGGTAGTTTAGATGGATACAAACCTAGACAAAATACTGTTTATTTAAATAATGATGGTACAATAAGCGTATTTGTCAATGTTAACAACACTAAAAGCCCATTAGAAATTGGTGGTTATTGTTGTAGCAATAAAATGGGTTATGTTTTAGACACAGCAAATAAAACTTTAGGTATGTTTGCTGGTGTTGATGTCACCAAAATTTATTGGGATGCTAATAAGCAAGTTTGTAGATGGAAAGAAGAACCAGAATATTGTGCTTTAGATTCATTTAAAGTTGTTTTAAATCCAGTAGATAATGACGGTGCTTTATTTAATGTTGATAATGATGACAAACAATGTAGTTTGACGATAGATTTTGATTATCTATTTAAAATGGATTGTCAAAATTTAGCTAATATTTTAAACCCAGCTAATAATACTAATACTGACCCTGTTTTATTAGCAGATATTAAGGCTCTTCAAAATAAAATAGAAATAAACAAAACAAAATGTGAAGACATTAATTCTCAAATAGAGATTAAGTACCAAGAATTTTCAGTTATTCAACATTCTATACAAGAATGTTTAACAAATAAAATATATTGTATTAATGAAGCAAATAATGGTTTAACACAATGGCAAAATATATTAGGTGCTACTAACTATAAAAGATTTTTAGATGGAAATCAAACATATACATGTGATAATGTTAAAGCAATTATTGACCTTAATACACAATTAGTTAATAATAATCAGCAACCTATAATTAAAGAATGTACAACACCTTTAGGTGCAAAAAGCGCATTAAAAGCAGAGATTGATAAATTAACACTTGAACAAACTAGATGTAATGATGAAATTAATAAGTTAGAAGAAGATTTAAACGCTTTATTGGTAAAATTAGATATACCTAGTACATGTACGTCACCCATTGAGGCTTTAGAAAGTTTAAATGTTTCTGTTATATTAGATGTGGTTGAATCAGATAATTCATTAACTTCAGTTTTTGAATATGATTTATTTCCAACAATAGGAACTGGTAATTTATATAATTATTTGAAAAATCATCCAAATAATAGTGGTTTTTATCTTTGTGGTGAACCAAATGCTAATGAAACATGGACTACTGGTTGTACTAAATTTAAAAATGTTGAATCAACAAATAAAACAAATGTTGAATCATGTCGTATAGTTAAAGAATCTTTAATTAAAGATTTATTCTCTGAAAGTCAACTTGCAAATAACACTTCAAATTTAGGACTTTTTAAAAATAGTTTATCAGAAGACATATTAGCATCAAAATGGCTAAATTATTCAACAACAATTGATGATGAAACTATTTTAAGTTCTATTAAAAACAAAAAAATAAAAATATCATTAAAAATTAATAACACATGTGCTAATGTTTGTATCTATATTGATAACATAAAATTAATTAAAGATTGTTTAGATGGTAATGGTAAATCAGTTTTAATTAGCGAATCACCAGGCTTTGAATTAGAAAGAATAATCGATAATAAAAAATCATGGATTAAAAATTTAGCACCTGTTAGTAGAGAATTTAATATTTCTAATAACTCTGGTCTTAATACTATTAGAAAAACTGAATATGATGTAAACGATGACAGATTAATCATAAATTCTAAAGAAATTGATTTGGACATTAATATTGCTAGTGCAATTGAAAATGATGTGCAAGCTTATATTAATGATAATTTAAATATATTAGATTCAGTGCCAAAAAATGATTGCGGTTGTTCAGATTTATTACCATGTTATGAAGATGTTTTTAATATAATAAAATATTCTGACGCTGTTGATTCTGGATTAATCTCACCTCAAATAGACCCACATGATTTACTTACCATTGTTAGGTCAGTAAGAGACGCATGGCTTAAAGCATGGGAAGAATATATGTTAGCGACACCACCATATCTAGATATTATTAATGGTGTTTATCATCCTAGCCCTTCTGAAGATGTAATGCTAACATACAGAGCAACTAAAAGTGCATGGTTAGAGGCTTTAAATGAATTCAATATTGCATCTGGCAGTGGTTATATAGAAGGATTAACAGTAGATAAAGAATTTACTAATGCTGAAAGTAATGATTATGTAAAAAATAATTTTACTAATAATGAAAAATTAGCACCTCAAATGTTTAACACAAAATGTGGTAGAATATTTAAAATGAATTTTGAAGAAGGTTATCTTTATTTTGTGGAAACAGAATCAAAAGAACTTAAACTTTATTGGGCTTATGGTGATTTTGCACCAAGAAATACAACATGGCTTGATATGACCAGTTTAGTTCAAGAAGATTATCCAGCAAATTTCGACCAAACTTCATGTACCCCAGAAAGAGCACCATTTTTTTGTAAATTTATAACTGGTAATAATTATGTGCCATGGGCTCAAATGATGTCTTACCATTATAAAAATAATAACAATGCGTCACATAATCAATGGATTAATCCTGTTCAAGATAGTTTCTTTATAGATTGGGATTCGGTTAAAGGTAAATGTATGATAAACATGTTTAACCAAGTAGTACCAGAACAATTTAGTATGCATTATCCCATTATTTCTAAAAATTTTTGGACTAATTATGTAACTTCATTACCAATACCTACTATATCACCAGAATGTACTGTAGATATCTATTTAAGAAATAATAATGTTACAGCGTGTCCTTTAACTATTGATTGGTCATGGCCAAATACAGCACAAGACATTTCAACTATTTACAGAAACTATTATCAAACTAATTTTGACTTAGCTAATGAAACTAAACTTACTGAAAATACACCACAATATAAACTTTATATTCTAGACCCAACTACAAATATGCTTCCAGATGAATCTGGTGGGGTTATACCAGTAAAAATTACAACAACTGTAACAAAAGGTAGTCGTGATGGAGATGTAGTATTTAAAGAAGAATATATAAAAAGCGGTTTAACTAATTTAAATATTTATATTGGTATAACAGACCCAAATAGCGCATATAAAGATACTAATGCATGTTCATGGACACTTACATGTACTGATTGTACACTTATTTCTGGTGATACTAGTATGTTACCTATACCTGGGGCTAGTATTAATGGTGTTGATAGAAATTGGGAATTTGACATTAATTATTATGTTCATTTTGATGTTGTTAACAACATAACAAATGAGGTTTATCATGTTACAAACAATGATTTTAATTTAAAAGATAGACCAATGCCTATTGTATGTCCTTATTCAGCTTCAACACAGTTGTTCAATATAAACACAGCGTTAAATAGTATTAACTCATTTAAAACAATGATTTTAGGTGAAATACAAGAAGATTTAGATAATGCTTTATCTCAATGTTCTTGTGATGATATGTCATCATATACTGATTTAAGAATGCTAGATTTCATGGATGATTTGAGAGTCATGCCAAGTTTTGAAAATATGATAGCAATACCTTATAGTTCTGGAACTGTTAATTTTACATCAAATGAAACATTATATGATAAAACATATGAACGCATTACACTTGGTTATCATAGTTATTATACAAATGAAATAAACACCTTATTAGATAATGAACATTATGTCATGACTGGTTTAACATTAGGGTTTAGAAAAGAACAATTAACGCCTTTAGATTACACAAATGTTGATGATGCTAACTTTAAACCAAATTTATTAGGTAATTTTTATAAAGGACCTATTAAAAAAATTAAAAATTTATGGTGGAGAAAAGCATCAACATATCCAGAATGGACTGGTTCAACATATCCTTTACATGGTCAGACTTTAAGTGGTATTTTAAATAGTGTTGATGATTTTACTTATTTACCAGCAGTTGATGATATTTCTCAATTACCTAGTATTGGTAAAGCTGGTGAATTGATATGTGTTGGTACACCTAGTAGTTATGTTGGTTATGCATGGAACCCAATATTAGATGATTGGAAAACTGAATTTTATGATTTTATAAACACTGAAATTTTAACACAAAGAATAGCACAGAGAGATGAAAAAGTTAAAGCTAAACGAGAACTTATGTTGGCCATGAAACCGTTTATTTGGGCTAATGAATATATGTTAACACATGCACCTAAACAATGGTTAATTGGTGATGCTAAAAATTTCGACCCTTCAACAACTATAGGTGCTGATATTATATACAATTATAATAATAATATTTCACCATTAGGTTTACCACCATCATATACGATGACAGCAGCAACATATTCATTACCAAGTTATACAGGTAATAGTAATTATATTATATATTAATAACAAAGATGATTAAAATTTAATAATATGTATTTTTTTGATTTAGAAGATTATATTACAACAGCTAGAGCTCATTACGGTCAATGGTCTGGAACTACAATAATGGAAGGTGCTTTTTATAGTGCTGGATGGCAAGGTATAATCGTTGGTGATATTAATGATTATTATGGGACCGCCAGAGCAACTAGGGATGCTTATTATAAAGCTTTAAGTGACTATTGTACTGAATCATTAGATATTTTAAATGAATCTACTGGTGGTACGATAACTAATTTATATTATAATGATTTACAAGATGCTTTTAATGAATATATTGTTAATAGTGAAATATATTTTAATGCTTTAAGAATACACAAAAGACGATATGAATATAATGTACTTACAGGTTCCTTTACAGGCACGTATGATGAATTTTGTGTGTACGAATATAATCTTGGTTTTTATGATATTACGACAGGAACAACTACTGGTTATTATAATAGACCAGTATTAAGCGGAGGTACAGTACCGACATTAAGAACGATTAACTATGGTGATATTGATGAAGTTAAATTAATTGACAAACATTTTAATAATCATACTACGAGTATTAGAAAACTACTTAATTTAACTAAACAATTTATGGTTTTAATAGATAATGACACTTTTGAAGATTTTTAAATAATTAATAATAAAATAAAAAGATATGTATTTTTTTGACGCAAACGATTTTGCTTTTCCAAGAGGTTCAGCAACCTCAAATTTACAAATATTTCATACGGATACATGGTATAGCCATTATTATATGAAAGATTTTGTATTTGTTAATAACCCAGATGCTACTTTGGGGGTCTATTATGACCCAAACTATTTTACTGGAACAACTGACACTATACAAAATTTTACATCACAAATAACAGAAGAATATTGTAGTATTTTAAGTAAAAAATTTGATGAAACTAGAACTGATTTGATAAAAGCTTTTTATGATGGCGAAAATCAATTACCAGAATGTTATAGAGATTCAGTTGATTACACATGTGCTTCTGAAAGATTTGCAACGTTTTTTCAAACATTTACATATAAAAACATACCAAATTGTTATTGGGACAAAAGAAGACAAAAATGCGTTACCACTAATGACCCATTAGATTTAGCGTGTTGTGGTGATGATTTTACTGTTAATTTTAACGAATTAATGACTGAACCATTATCAGCAGCTACGACAAATGAACAATTTGATACGTTATTAACAACTGAATTAATTGATAGTAAAAATAGAAAAACTATTTCATCTTATCCAACACTTAGAGCTTTATATGATAGATATAAAAACTCATCATTATATACAGGTGTTAAAAGTTCAGCGTATGACTATACAAAAATGGATAATATTGCAAATATGGTTGGAACTTATTGGGTTGACGTTATTGAGCAAGTAATTCCAGCTACAACAATTTGGGGTAGTGTTAAAATATATAGCAATACAGTTTTTGACCAACAAAAATACATGTATAAAAAAGGTTCTTTATTTACATGTGTTAGTGATAAAACTTGCAATATAAATGTCGATAATTTAAACTGGCTTAATGATTGTATGGGTAATATAATTAATACGTTTTATAATGAAGATTGTCCTTTAGATGATTATGAAATACCTCCATATACAGCTTTAAGACAGTTAGATTTCATGGACGATTTGAGTATAATGCCAAGTTTTAATGATTTGGTAACATACGGAATGACTGGTGAAACATGTTCATATTCATCTATTTTTACATTAATAGTAGAATCAGTCCCTGGTGGTTTTGACGGTGAAGATACAGCTGGTTATTATAGAGAAAAACACAATTTATTATTGGAACAACAAGACGAAGTAATAACTAAAATGAAATTAGGTTTCCGTAAAGGTCAATTACCTAAAATAGATTATTCAGTATACAAATATAATTATCCTTTTTTAAGAAATGAAAATACTGGAGATATAAATGTTCGCTGGTGGGAAAAGAAAGAATACTATGATAACCTTATAACACCAAAACAACCATTTTATAAAGGTCCGTTATTAGAACTTAATTACACATGGTGGTGCAAAGCATCAACATATCCAGAATGGACTGGTTCAACGTATGTAACGCATGGTTTAACATTAAATGATATATTAACAGGTGTTGATGACTTTACTTATTTACCAGCAGTCTATAATATTGTAAAATTACCATCAACAGCAAATGCTGGTGAATTGATATGTGTTGGTACACCTAGTAGTTATGTTGGTTATGCATGGGACCCAATATTATCTGATTGGTCAAGTGATTTTTATGATTTTATAAACACTGAAATTTTAACACAAAGAGTAGCACAGAGAGATAATGTTATTGATAAAAAAAGAGACGCTATGCTATCAATAAAACCATTCCTTTGGGCTAATGAATACGTTATGTCACATGGAGCTAAACAATGGTTATTAAGTTCTGGTGCTAATACACCATTACAAAGAAACACTGATATAGTTGCTAGTAAAGGTGCGGTATTGCCTCCTAAGTATGAGATGACTGCAAGTACTCACACGTTATCTGGCTTTTGTGCAACATCAATAATAGTTTAATAATAATAATTTAATAAAATAGAAACATATGTATTTTTTTGATATGGAAGACTACATGACTACATGTAGAGAAAAATTAAATGCTGATAATAAAGCTGGTGGTGGAGGCGGTGGTATAATTGGCTGTCAAAGAGGGGTGTTAATGAGTGATTATGAAGATTTGCTTACGACAGGACGAGCTACTAGAGATGCTTTTACTTTAGCTATCAATGATTGGTATACAGCATCAACAATATGTTTAAGTGGTAGTTGTAATCCAACATTATATAACATATATTATGATGATTATGCTAATAATTTACGTCAATATTTAATTGATTCTATAATATATTTTAATAATTTAAAGGTAGGTTTAATACCTAGATATTATGAATATTTTATACTATTAGGGTCTCCGTATGCTGGAACTTATGAAGAATATTTACAAGCTCAATATAATGATAATAAATTTTACACTGGAACAACATCAATTAATATATATGTTCCAGACCCTACTACTAGTGGTTTTAGTGCTGAAACTGTTACTATAGATTATGGTAATACATTATTTAATGAAACTACTTATTATAACTATAATAATTCAATACGTAATTTAATGGGTAGTGTTAAACGTCTATTTAAAGCTATTGATAACGATAATTTTGAAATATTTAAAATATAATGCAACCATTTAACAAAAACGACTTTAATTGTAATGAGATACCATTAGATTGGTTAACTTACAAAAACACATTCATAAGTTTACATGAAAACTATGTCAATTGTTTTAACACATGGTATTCATCAATTGATTTAACTAATTTAGATGCATCTTGTCAAGCAAATATAGCATCTTTATACACTTATTGGTTAAATGAATGCACTATTTATCTAACAAAACTAGATTATTTAATGGATGAATTAATAGGTACTGACCCATCTTACACATGTACTTTTGACAGAACTAAATATTATGATTATATGGAATCATATAATAAAATGATTTCTAAATCTGATGAAATAAAATTAATGGTTGAGACTAGTTGTAATATAATTGGTTTGGAAACTAGTATAAATGTTGATTTAAAAACTGTTTACCCAACAAATGGTTTAAGTGATATAACAACAACAAAATGTACTGGTGTGTATATGAAACAAATGGATTTTGGTTCAGAGTTTATCGGTAAAGTTGAAATAATTGGCATGCCAATACCTAATAGTCAGACATATATAGACCCTATTGGTCAAACAGCAATTTCTGATGGTAGTATATTTATTGGTAATGGGTAATTAATTTAAAATTAAACATATTTATAGGTATGCCGAAATTATTAAAAAAAATAGAAGGAGAAATAATAAATAACATCACTGGAGATGTTTCACTTATTTTTAGTGTTAGTGGTCAAATACAACAAGAAGATTATATCAATCTTAATGGTTTTGTTGCATATTTACAAAATTTCTCTAAAACTGAGTTGGTAACAAAATTAGAAAAACCTTTAATTTTTGGTTTACCAAATACGTATAACATTGAGGTTAAAACATTAGAAATTAATTACTAATGAGATATCAAGAAAGAATATATATACAAAATCAAAATTCGGCAGTTAGAAACAGGAACTTTAATAATTTTAATATGAGTTCCGATATGTGTATTTTTAATAGTCCTTTATTTAATGTTAGTGGTGCAACAAAAATAGATTGTACTGGAACAACAACAGGAGGCACTTATATAATAAGTGCTACAACTCAAACAATTCCATTAACATTTCAATTCACAGCTAACACACAAACATTTATAGATACACAAGCGACCTTTAGATATCAAATTTATAAATATAATAACGAACAAAACATATTTTCTGGTATTCCAGTTTATAAATCAGAGATAATGTCTTATTCAGCATTTAGTGCTACAAATACAACATCGCAATATATTGCATCTAGTGGTTTAACTTTAGATGGTGAATATTTGATAAAAGGATTTTATCAATTTAGCGCATGTACTAATTTTTTGAGAGCTTTAGGTAAAAATGTTGATACTATAAATTATACTTATGGTAATGAATATGGAATTTATAATGATGATTTAGATTATTATTTTATAGCTATAAAACAAGCTGATACACCTATTTTCATAGATAATGGTACTAATACACCAGAAACAAATAAATTAATACAATTTACTGTATTACCAGATTCTAATGTTCAAAATATACCAGTACCTTCTGATTCTAATGGTACATTTATTATGACATTAAATGGTTTAGTATTAGCTAATACTTTAGATTATTCAGTAAGTGGTAGTGTTGTAACATTAAATTCACCAACAGCTGAAGAAGATATAATAACATTTATATATACATCTTACGGTGGGCCTAGATTAACTTCTGATAATATAGATGTTTCAACAGCGATAGCTAGTGGTGCAACAAATGGTCAAGGCTCTAATTTAGTTTATTTTAACACAACAACTAACAAATATGAAGTTTACACATCAGTTGAACCTTCTTTAGGTAATGATATCTTAATAATGTTAAATGGTGTAACTTTAGCCAATAACATTGATTATTATCAATCGCTATCAAATACAAAAAGAATAATCCTAGAGGGTGATTTATTAGTTGGTGATATAATAACTATTATATATTTTCCAGCTAATGGAACAATAAATGGTTTAAATACAAATAACCCTATTGTAAGTTGGAAAATAAATGAAGCACCAGAAAAAAATAATGGGTTTTTCTCATTAGAAGTTAGTACTGGAAATACATTTAATGATTTTTATTATACTGGTTATACCAGTTATGACACAACATCCATTAATTATTCTCATGGTTTTATAGCAAGTGGAACTGTTGGTACTCAATTATATTATAGAGTTAAAAATCAAAAAAATTACGAAACTTTATGTGGTAACTATGTTACTACAACAGCTTACAGTGATATTATTCCAATATTTATTCAATCAAATTCTATAAATTCATATTAATAATATTTACTATTGTATATTTATAACTAAAATAAAGAAAAACATATTTATAACATATGAGTTACATAATTAAAAACACTAGTCCATTTGTAAGTATCAAATTGACTCAAACGGGTAGAGAACAATTAGCACAAGGAAAACTTACATTTTCTTATTGGGCTATTGGTGATTCTGAAATAAATTACGAAAGAGAAGCAATAGTTGACGCTAATCCTACAAATATACCATTATCTGCAACTAGTGTTGTAATGAGACCATTTGATAGACAACCTAAAATAAAATCATTTATTTATCCGTCATCTACTGGTGATTATTACAAACCAATAAATGGTGGTGTGTTAAGTGTTGTTAAAGCAGTTGTGAACAATAAAGCTACTGAAAGAGGTTTTTTTGAATTATCTGGCTCTAGTTATGTAACAAAAACTGATTCTGAATATTGTCTTTATAATCAATTTAATAATAACCCTAGCAACGTTATTTTTACTGGCGGTACTACATTCACATTAGGGACAACAGCAGTAACAATAGGTGATGTTGTTTTGGTTAAACATGGTGTCTTTACTGGTAGTTTTTTAACACCAAACACAAATAACATACCATTACAACATTTATGGTATAAAATTCAAGGTATAACAGGATATTCTTCAACAAATGCATTAATTGAAGTTGATAGAACTTTACCAGATTTAACTACTTTTTCTGGATATTCACAAATTTACGTTTATAAAGGCGGTGAAGTTTACGAAGCATTTGGTGCTGACAACACAACAGCTTATTGGGATAGCGGAACTTTATCATTTGATTCTGGTAATAATGTTACATGTAGTGATGTACCAGTTTGGAACATGAATAACGTATGGTGTGAAACATTAGCTGGTGTTACTGGTTTAACTACTACAAAATTATATGAAGATTATACAAAATACGGTTCTTACCCTTATTTAGGTACAAAAAACCCTTATTTAGAATACTTGTGTAAAACAACTGCTTCTACAGAAACAGCGTTAGCTTTTAGTTGTTCTGGACCAGGCCAAAGTTATTTAGATGATGTATCAAAATCTATTTCAATCCTACATTATACAAACAACACTATTTCAAATCTATATGGTGAGTTTTTCTATATCGATACTAACAATAACAAATATTTAAGTATTGAATTGCCAGATTTAATGTATCATAGAAGAAACGGAAGTACTGCTAGTGGTACAACAATGGGTATGAGATTTATCGCTTCTGGTTCAAGTTATTATACAACACAAGATATTGAATATGTTGAATTAATTGAAGACCCAGCACTTTTAAGTAGTAGTTCAACACCAAAGGTTGTTGGTAGAGCGTATCCTCAATTAAAAACTGTTGTTATACATAATGACGAGATTGTTGCTGCTATGTCTTATAAATCTAATAGAAATTGGACATTACCAGAATTATCAGCAACTTTAGTTGCACCTTCTGGTGGGACATCTACTGGTGTTTTAAATACAAATCAAACAATGTATTTAACATATGTGTTAGATAATAGCGGACATACTGGGTTTACAACTTCATTACCATGTCAAACGTATATTAAGATAACAAACAACACTTCATCAGCAAAAGACATTCAATTCAAAATAAATGAAACAGATATGTTACCATATATGAGAAAGAAAGAAACGTCTATTGATGGTTATGGTTTTTATGCTTATAAATTTAAATTATTATATCAAACTGTTACTGATTCGATGGATAGACCAAACCCTAGCGCATGGAAAGAATATGATTACACATCTACATTATTAACATTGGCAGCTGGTGATACAATAGACCCTATATTATTAGAAAATCAATCTCCAATAGCTAATGGTTTTGTGTTAGATAAATTAAAAGATAATGTATCAACTACATTTAGCTTAATTAACACATTAAATTTACCAGCTAATATTTCACCAGAAAAATTACAATTCGGTGATGAAAGATTTTTCTATGGTAATTTATCAACACATATTGGTGCTACAATTTATAAAACAATTTTTGATATAAGACTTAATAGTAGTGAATTTAATTCAACAACTAACGTTACTAGAAGTTTAGATGGTTCAACAAACCCACCAAACATTAAAGTTAGTGAAGTAGGTATTTATGATAATGATAAAAATTTAGTATGTATTGGTAAATTAAGTACTCCAGTTGCTTTAATGAATGGAAATACAATTATGCTAGAATTAAGTATGGATTTTTAATCATAATATAAAAAAATAAACGCAACAAAATAAAATATTAATATGGGATATAATAGCACCGCATCTACGATTACATTGACAGCTAAATTAACACCTTTAGGTAGACAAAAGCTCGTATCAACAAATAACGCATTGATAAAAACATTTAGTTTAGGTGATTCAGATGCAAACTACAATATGGATTTAACATTAGGTACTGGTCAAGTCCCAAGTATTAATGGTAATATTGGTTATGCTAATACTACTAGTAATAGCACCCCTAATAATATAAATCTATCTACTTTTTTAATTGTTAATTCATCAGGTAATATTTACAAACAAGTTTCACCACAATCTATTAATATTATCAGTGAAACTAGTCCAATAGGGTTAACAGTTATTAGTGGTTCTAACCTTACTATAAATCATGTTGATAGAAATAATTATTTAACTGACCCATTAGTAAATTTATTTCAATCTTTTGCGCTACCTTTAGACACTACAGCTGATTTCAAATTCACAGGTACAACTTATGTTAATGGTGGTTTTTCAGATACAGCTTTAAGTGGATTAGGTGTAAGTAAAGTAATAGTTATTGGTGTTGACAATTCAAAATATGGTGAACTTATAGATGGCAAAACTGTTAAAGTTGAATTACCAACTAGTGCTGGTACATATACTCTTTACAGTACATTCTTAGGAGGTTTAACACCAAATCATGAATTAGATGCTAGGTATACTGATACAGCAGCTGCTAGTGCCTCTTTTGGTTTTAATATCGCACCAATGTTTTGTGACACAATAATGAAACCAAACGGTGGTGATGCATCATTAAGTTGGGCTACTGGTTATGGTTTACAAAAACCATTTAGTGTTAACGGTAAAAAAACATATAACTTACAAACAAATAATAATTTAAGTTTAACAGCTGATACAGTTGTTGGTATGGCTTATTTAGATAAAGGGTTTATTGTTATAACAAACCCTACAATAGTAAACAATTATACAGCTTCAGCTGCAACAGCTACAACAGTTACTGTCGATAGTGTATCTACAAATATAACACAAATGATTACATGTATTGCAGACAGAGGCGAATTCGCAACTACTACAAATTTATCATTTGGTGCTGGTGATATACCTAGAATTAGTGAAGTTGGTTTATATGATGATTTAGGTAATTTAATAGCATATGGTAAAACCGACAGGCATATAACTAAAACTCCGAATCAATTTTTAGCTCTATCTGTAAATATTACAATTTAAGACTTTATTTTTTAAAAAAGTAACTTAGATTAGAGTTAAATAGTTTTTTATGGAAAAAGAACCAGAATTTTTATTAGCACTTGATGTATCAACATCAACAATTGGTATTGCTTTATTTGAAGATTTAGGTACTAAAGGTGAACTTAAATTATTACATCATGTTTCACCTAAAGTTAAACCTAAACCAAAAAATAAAATGGAAGAATTATTCAGAAAAGTTGAAATTTTTGAAGAAGAATTCTTAAAACATTATAGCGATTTCGGTATCACTAGAGTGGTTATCGAAGAACCATTATTACAATCTAATAACGTTTATACTATTGCAACTTTATTACGTTTTAATGGTATGATATCAAAATCTGTGTATGACACAATTGGTGTTGTCCCAGAATTCATTTCGTCTTATGATGCTAGGAAATATGCATTTCCAGAGTTAATGGCTGTTAGAAAATTCAAAAAGGATGGTACACCATTAGCTGAAAAACAAATAGCTAAAAATCAACCAGTTTTATTTGGAGCATACGATTACGATATTGACAAAAAGTACATTTTATGGGAAAAAGTTGCAGAATTAGAACCAAAAGTAAAATGGTTTTATGACAAAAACAACAAACTAAAAAAAGAGACTTTTGATACATCTGATGCATACGTTGCTGGTATTGGTTATATGCAAAAAAACGATATTTGGAAAGTAATACAACATGTTTAATAAATAAATGTCTAATTTTTTGTAAAACACAAAAGATTATAGTACATTTGTTTTATGGAATTCCTAGTTGTTGATATTTTAAAAAGTTTTTTAGGTGAAACCAGAAAACATAATGAAGAAACTGGTCAAATAGCCTTTGATTGCCCAGCTTGTTCTGGTGATAAAGGCATGTTTGAAGGTGACGGTAAAGGTAATTTAGAAATAAATTATAATAGAGGTATGTTTAAATGTTGGGCTTGTCAAGAAACTAATAACATGCATGGCCCAGTTATCAAATTACTTAAAAAATATGCTACACCAAAGAATATTAGGGATTATTTATTGGTTAAACCAGATGCTGACATAGTAACTAACTATGAAAAGAAAAAAATAGTTTTAACATTACCAGAAGGGTATAAAAAACTATCTGAATGTACTGAAAAAGACTATAAATCACAACAAGCATTAGCTTATTTACGTGAACGTGGAATTACCGATGAAATCATAAAAGAATTTGAGATAGGTTACACATATAGAGGCAAATTTTTTAACAGAATCATAATACCATCTTATAATGCCGATGGTGAATTAAATTATTTTATAGCTAGATGGTTTCCAAAAGAATATACTAAACTAAAGTATCTTAACCCAGAGGTTGAAAAGCAAGAGATTATATTTAATGAGAATAAAATTAACTGGGATTCTACAATTTATATTGTTGAAGGTGTTACAGACCATATAGTTACACCAAATTCCGTACCTTTATTAGGTAAATACATATCACAACAATTACTTGAATTATTACATGATAAAGCACAAAGCTATATTGTTATACTTTTGGATGATGATGCCTATGAAGATGCTAAAAGATTGTACAGAGAGCTTAATTTTGGTGATTTAAGAGATAGAATACGTTTGATTAAACCACCAGAAGGTTATGACCCATCAAAGATATTTGAAAAGCTAGGTCATAAAGGTATGATTAAATTACTTATGAGTTCTAGACAATTATCGCATGACGAATTGTGATAATTCTTCTTTATTAGGATGATTTTTTATCATACACATGTCACCAATTTCACTAGAGATACAATCTAAATCTGAATCTGTTTTTAATTTATCCCATATTTTAGTAACCATAGGATTTAATCTTCTACCTTTACCACTGTATAAATGTCCTAAATCATTTATAACAGCTTTATAAATTTTATAACCTAAACCTAATCCCCTAAAATCTTCTGGCATATGAATATGCATTTGATATATTTCATCGTTAATAAGTTGAATATCAACAATAATCGCTTCTGATTCAAGGTAATCAATTGGTAATGAAATACTTAGGTGTGCTATATTTCCAGAACCACCTAAATCGTCTATTTTAATTTGAGACCAATTAACGTTTTTAATTGCTTGTTTTTGTTCATCACTTAATTTTATATTTTTAGACACCCTAAACGATGGTATTTCTAAAGCTTCACGTAACAATTTTTTAATAATTTGATTCATAATGTTTTATATTTCTTCTTTCTTTTGAAAAATAGCAACTGGTTCTGTTCTATCTTTAGGTTTATTATCTCTAGGTTTATCTAATTCAGATTTTGGTATTAATTCTTTGTTTACTATTGTATAGTTTTCATCATCAACTAAACCAACTTTTGTATAATCAAAACCTTTTAACAAAACAATTTTTTGTTTAGGGAATGAACCAGTAACAATAGTTGTAGCTGCTTGACCAACAACTTCAGTGAATAATGCTGGTATCGCTGCATTTGGTGCCATTTTAGCGTGTAAATTATAACATGCTATTTCACCTTTAGCACCAAAATCGTGATTACCTAATATATGAGCTATATAATCATGAACAGTTCTAAATACGATGTTATCTTTAACGCTAAAAATAGGGTGTTCAGAGTAATCCATACTAATTTTAAGTTCTCCTGTTTTTTGAAACAAAGATTTCATTTCACTTTGTGTCTTATATTCATCAGATTCTTCAGCTAATTTAACTTTAAATTTTTTACCATTTATATTAATAGTACCAACGTTTGCTTGGTTAGAAGTTATAAAAATTACGTTAACTTTAGATAACAGTCTATCAAATAAAGCGTAATTTGAACTATTAAGTGCTTCCCATGCACCAACAACACTAGAATCAAAATCTTCAGCTGCTAAATAAGCTTCTGATACTAATTTTATATATAAACCCCAATCTTTAAGCATTAATTTTTCTTTTAATAATGCTTCATTTAATCTATTTTTTATAAATTTTTTCATAGTAAAATTTATTATAAATACTTGCAATAAATATAAAATATATGTATCTTTGAAATAAAATAAAATATGAGTAAAGCAAAATTATGGGTAGGTCCAGTATATTTAGAACCAATTGAACATAAATATCACCATAGAGAGACTGGTAAAATATATAAATCGGTAACAACCACTCTTACTTCAATTGAGCCTCATTTTGATGCTGAAGCTATTTCGCTTGCGATAACTAGACAACCAGATAATACTAAACAAGAACGTTATATTGGGCTTAATCAACAACAAATTTTAGATTATTGGCAAATGCTTAACGATGAAGCTAACGTTTATGGTACAAAAGTACATGATATTGTTGAACGTTATTTATTAGCTAATAAATGGTATTTTCCAGCTGAAAATGAAGATGGTGCTTTTGAACAAAAAGTAATTGATGGGTATGAAAATCTAAAGGTAGATGAAGGTGTTGCAATGTGGCCAGAACGAATACTTTTTGCTGAGAAATATGAGTTAGCTGGTATGTCTGATTTGATTATAGATATTGATGATGTTTATTTTGATGTATGGGATTGGAAAACAAATAGAGAGTTTAATTTCTTTGACCCATTTGGGTTTAAGACTTTATATAAACCATTTGACCACATGCAATCATGTCAATGGTCTGTTTATACTCTTCAGTTATCAGTTTATGCTTATATGTACGAAATGGAGTTTCCTGGTCGTAAATGTAGACAAATTAGAATTGGATATTGGGATAAAGAAAAAATGTCTTTCGAAAGAATTCAAATTATGTATATGAAACATGAAGCTAAAAAACTTATCGAAATGCATCACTATAATTTAATGAAAAATGCATAATATGGAAAAAACAAAACCAATAATTGGTGAACATAAGTTTTATCAATTAACCGATAGTAGAGGTGTTAGATACAGCCCTTTTAATTTGTCGCCAACGACACCAATGCTTAATCCAGTTTCTTGGCAATTAATTAATAAATGGGAAGACGGTTTCTATTTATATGACAATATTATTAAAGGTATGGATAAACAAACACTCATACGTATAGTTGATGGTGAAATAGTTGAAGCTTATAGGTTAGAAAAATTAGAAAAAGGTAAAGATTTAATATATTAATATGGTTAAAAAGATTGTACATTTAGCTGATATACATATCAGAACACTTAGACTACATGATGAATATAAAGATGTGTTTAAGACGCTTATAAAAGACGTAAAAGAGCTTTTGTCTGGTTATAGCAGAGAAGAAGTTAGAATAGTAGTTGCTGGCGATTTGGTTCACCAAAAAATAGTCATTTCAAATGAACAGTTGATATTAGGGACGTGGTTTCTTAGAAAATTAGAAGAAATTGCACCTGTTATTCTTATTGCTGGTAATCATGATTTGCTAGAAAACAACACAAATAGAATGGATAGTGTATCACCTATGGTACAATTTTTGGGTGATAAAGAAATTAATTATTTCAAAGAATCAAAGTGTTATTTAGATAATAATATTGTTTGGTGTGTTTATTCTATTTTTGAAGAAAACAAAAGACCTGACATTGAAAGTGCTAGAGCAGAATTTGGTGATGACAAAACATATATTGGGTTATTCCACGCACCTTTAATTAACGCTAAAACAGATATTGGTTATGAAATTGACCATGGTGCTGAATTGGATATTTTTGAAGGTTGCGATATTGCCATGTTAGGTGATATACATAAAAGACAAATTTTTAACCATAAAGGTATATTGGTAGCTTATCCATCATCATTAATACAACAAAATTTTGGTGAGAATGTTAGCAAACATGGTTTTTTATTATGGGATGTAGAAAACAAAACATATACAGAGCATGATGTTTATAACAAATACCCTTATTATCAATTTAGAATTACTTCATTAGAAGATATTGAAAACGGAACAGAAAAAATTACAAACCTATGATGTTATCAGAATTAAAAGAGTTTATCAATAAACTCCCAGAACATATGAATAATTTCACCGTAGTTAACGGTGAGTTTGGTTATTTAGACCCAGAAGATGAAAATAGTTTAATCTATCGAGTCGATAAACCAGTACTTATGATAAATGTTGATGAGAAAGACCAAGAAGTTGTTTTATTACATCAAACACGTGAAGATTTAAATAAAATTAATGATGAATATTAATAAAGAGTTAAAAGACGAAATATGGAATTATTGTAGAGCAAACAATATAACAAATATTGATGAATTTACATTAAAAATACTTAAACAAGGGTTTACTGTTGAAAAGTTTGGTGCAACACCAAATGTTATTGAGAAAGAAGTACAAGTTGAGGTGGAAAAAGTTGTTGAAAAAATAGTTGAAAAAATTGTAGAAGTTAAAGTAGAGGTTCCAGTAGAAAAAGAAGTTTTTATTACAGATGACTCGAAAGCTAAGCAATTATCAGAAAAAATAAAAACAGTAGAGACTGAACGTGATGAATTTAAAAAGAAAATGGAAGAGTATAAAAAAGAAATGGAACATTTTCAAAAAGAATGGAACAATACGTTAAAAAAATTAGAAATAGAACAAAAGAAAAATAAAAGAGACATTTATGGAGAATAATTTTGAAGTGGAAACAATAGATATTAAAGCAATATCACCATATGCAAAAATAAAAGTTTATTGGGATGATAGACCAGAAAACTATAATAAAGAATCAAAAAATAAAATTAGAAATTATTTTGCAAATAAATATGGTGTTAATAAAAACAACATAAATGTTATTTATCGCCCTGTTAAAAGGACTGAAAATGGTGATTTAATTCAAATAACAGGTGCTGGCATTGAAAATATAATGGACGTTAACTATCAAAGAGCTCTTATGAAAGAGTTAATTGATAGAGATGGTAAAACGATTGATTTCAACAGAATAATTGCATTAGATGATAAAGTTAATGCTGAATTAAACATAGATTTAAATGACACTCAACATAGAAGCTGGAGTGTTAAATGGGTTATGTTAAATAATTTTTTATCTTTTGGTGAAGATAACTACTTATCATTTAGCAAATTAAAAGGTTTAACAATTGTTAATTCAATACCAGCAAATCAAGGTGGTAAAACAACTTTAAGTATTGATTCTATAAAATTCTTATTGCATGGTAGTACAACAAAAACAGAAACAAATGAACAGATTTTTAATACCTATAGCGATAAGAATGACTTAACAGTTCGTGGTATGATTGATATTGAAGGCGAAGAGATAATTGTTGAAAGAAAAATGAAACGTACTGCTAAAAAAGGTGGTGGTTGGACTGTTGTTAATAAAGTTAATTATTATAAATTATTGCCAGACGGTGAAGAAGAACAATTAAATGAAGAAGACGCTACTAGAACTACTAAAAAGTTAAAAGAAACTATTGGTAGTGAAAAAGATTTTGAGATGCTTGTATTAGCTACTGAGAAGAATTTAGATGACTTGATTGGATTGACTACTAGCGAATCTGGGAAAGTATTGACTAGACTTATTGGTTTGGAGATTTTAGAGTTAAAAGAAGCGGCTGTTAGAACAATGTATAACGAATTTGCTAGGAAGAAAAAATCTAACGAATATGATGTTATCACATTGGGTCAAGAGATTGAAGACCATACAGAAAAAATGACTTTATGTAATGAGTTAGAAGTAAAACTTAAAGAAAAATTAGAAACAACTAAAAATGATATTGTTAATTTAAGTAATGAAAAAGATAAGTTAATTAATTCTAAAGAAAAAATTGATGTTACTATTTCTGAATTAAACCCAGAAGGTTTAGAAAACGAAATTAATGAATTAATTGCAAAAGGTGTTAAAATAAAAGAAAATGTTGATTCACTTCAGAAAAAAATAAATGAAATAGGTGATGTTTTATTTGACGAAGATACTCATCATGAATTAACTAAATCACTTAATACTAAAACAACAGCAAAAGCTGTTAAATTAGCTGAAATAACTAGATTAGAAAAAGTGATTAAAGACCTTATTGCTGGTGGTATTTGTCAATCATGTAATAGAAAATTAGATGACGTTGACAATACAGAACATATAGAAACACATAAAAAACAAATAGAAGTTTTAACTGATGAACAAACTACATTAAGTTCTGAAATAAAAACTATTAATGAACAATTAGAAGGGTTAAATAAAACAAAAGAATTAGTTGATACTAAAAACCAACATGAATTAAATAGAGATAGGTTAGAAGTACAAATTGGTTCATTAAAAAATGATATTACGTCTAAAAGAAATGATTTAAAAAAGTATAAACTTAATTTAGATGCTATTGAATTGAATAAAAAAATCGATATTGAGGTTAGTAAAATTAAGACTAATATATCAGTATTAGAGTTCACAAAAGACGATACTATCACAAAAATTGAAAGGGTTAAAACTGATATAAAAAACCACAATACAGGTATTGAAACTAAAACAAAATTAATACAAACTATTAAAAAAGAAGAGGAAATCGATAAGATATTTAAGGTTTATATTGAATTAGTCGGTAAAAAAGGTATTAGTAAGTTAGTTTTGCGTTCTGTGTTGCCAATTATTAATTCTGAAGTACAAAGATTGTTAGATGACGTTGTAGATTTTGATGTCGAGATATTTATTAATGATAAGAATGACGTTCAATTTTTATTAGTTAAAGATAACGTGTCTAAGTTATTGAAATCTGGTTCTGGTTTGGAAAAGACTGCTTCTAGTTTAGCTTTAAGGGCTGTATTAGGAAAGTTATCAACACTACCTATGCCTAATTTCATTACTTTTGATGAAGTTTTAGGTAAAATAGCACCAGAAAACTTAGAAAAATTGAAAATACTCTTTGATAAAATAAAAGATATGTATGAAATAGTTTTTTTTATAACACATAATGATTTGGTTAAAGATTGGTCTAGTAATATAGTAACAGTCGTTAAAGAAAACAACGTTTCAAAAATTTTAATGAAATAATTTGTATAATGTTATAAAAAAACGTACATTTGTTAAAAAAAAGTGAGATATGAAATTTAGAAATTATTGCGTTGTAGTCATGGGAGACACCAAAGGTGTTTTTAATGAAATAGAAAAAATTAGCGATGATAAACCAAATATTTTAGATGCCAGAGGTATAGTTATCGCAACTTTTTCTTCTGCATTAGATGTAAAAGAACTAACTGATTGGTTTAAAGTTAATGATAGAAGTTTTTTTGTTTTTGATTTAGACCCAGAATTATCTGGATATAATATAACTAAAAAAGAGATACATGATGGTCTATTTGGTTTTTTAGCTACTATGGATAAAGATTATTTAGAAAAAAAAGCTTTTAATCTAATGAGTGCGATTGAAGATGCTAAAATAATACATGAGAATAGTAAGAAAAATAAACAAAAAGATAAGAGTGTTAATGTTAAAACAGTCATTAAAACTAGACGATTAACTGAGTCAGAAATAGAAAGTTTAACACCTAGAGAAAGAGAAGAAATCATGAATAAAATCATTGATAATGGTGTTGAAAATATGACAGAATACGATAAAAAAATATTACCACTTTTAGTGAAATAGTTAACAAAAACCCTTGACTTTTAAGGGTTTTTGTTGTATATTTACATAAGTAAAAATAACAAAATGAGAGTAAAAATGAGAAAGTTTTGATGAGTAAAAAGTACGTTAATTTTGAAACAGAGGAGAGTATTTCAAAATATTTTAAAGATGTTAGAAAATCAACAATACTAACACCAAGCCAAGAAATTAATTTGGCTAAAAGAATAAAAAGAGGTGATAAAAAAGCTATAGATGAGTTAGTTAACGCTAATCTCAAATTTGTTATTTCTGTTGCTAAAGAATATCAAGGTCAAGGTTTACCCTTATCAGATTTAATAAGTGAAGGTAATTATGGTTTAGTAAAAGCAGCTGCCAGATTTGATTATAAAAGAGGGTTTAGATTTATATCTTATGCTGTATGGTGGGTAAAACAATCTATAATCCAAAGTCTTAATGATAACGCTAGGGTCGTAAGATTACCAGCAAATATTATAAATAAAATATCGAAATTAAATAAAGAGATTGCTAAATTTCAATACGTTAACGAAAGAGAACCTGTTTATGGTGAAATATCAGAAGATGACGTTGAATTTAACATGTTAAATTTCCCTAAATGTGCATCACTCAATGAACATATAAATGAAGATGGTGATGAATTAATTGACCTAATTCCAAGTGAAGTACCAGACGAAGATAAAATAGAAATTGACGAAAGAATTAAAAAACAATTAACTAAAACTTTATCGATTTTAGATGAGAGAGAAAAAAGTATAATTGAATGTTATTTTGGTATAGATACTGATTTTGAACCAATGACATTAGAAGCAATTGGTGAAAAATATGGTTTAACTAAAGAAAGGATACGACAAATAAAAGAAAAAGCCATAAGAAAATTAAGGCATAATGCACATGATTTATACGATTTAATTAATGAATAATAAAAAGGGATTAATTTCCCTTTTTTTGATTAATTAATATTTATTTTAAACAAAAAAGACGATGAAGATAAAATTTAGTTACATAATGTTAATTTTAGCACTTTCTGTTGCTACATGTGCCGCATATTTTTCAGTATGGGGGTTAAGCCAGTTATTTGCTGGTGCTAGTACTGCTGTTATCGTTATGGCATCTGTATTAGAAATTGGTAAAGTAGTTACAACAACCGCTTTGCATACGTATTGGAATAAATTAGCCAAAGGGTTAAAAATTTATTTAACTATAAGTGTTGGTATTCTTATGATTATAACATCAGCTGGTATTTATGGTTTTTTATCAAATGCTTATCAATCAACAGCTAATAAATTAGAACTGCACGAAGGTGAATTAGGTGTATTAGAGGCAAAAAAACAAACGTTTCAAAAGACAATTGCGGATAATGTTAAAATAATTGAAACTAAAACAAAACGTGCTGAACAGCTAAATAATCTAAGAAATAATCAAGAATCTAGATTAGATAAATCAATCACCAATAGAAATAAAAGAAATGCTAGAAAAGACATCGAAAATTCTGATAATCAAATCCAATTATTAAACAGTGAGATAGATAATTTGAATAATAAAAATATAGCATTATCTGATTCAGTAAATGTTTATAATGTAAAAGCTATTGAATTGAAAGCTGGTAGTGAAGTGGCTGGAGAAGTAGGTCCTCTTAAATACATTTCAGAGCTTACTGGAACCCCAATGAGCAAAGTTGTTAATTACATGATACTATTGCTTATTTTTGTATTTGACCCATTAGCTATTGCTTTAGTCTTAGTAACAAATAAAGTATTTGAATTGGAAGGTAGGCAAACACCATTGGAACCTAATATAAATTATGAACCAGATGTCGAAACACCAACAACTATTGTCGAAGTAATAAAAGAAAAAGCTAAGACTGAGAGTGTAAATGAGGCGGTAAAAGTTGATACGGAAACTGGTGAAATTGACTTATCAGGGGATTTATTACCAATACAAGAAGAAGTTTGGTTACCAAATGAAGAACCACTTGTCGAAGACGAACAATATGTTGATACTGTAAACGATACTGTAAATGACCAAATAACTGATTCAGTAACAGCTGTAAACGAAACAGAGCCATCAACAACTGTTAGTGATAAAAATGTTGAAGTTCCAATTTATAAAAAGCAACCAGTAATACCAACTGGTAAAGTTAATTTGGAAGATATAAAAGAAATTAAAGAAGGTAGAGGTTTTTCCGTTGATATTCCACAACCTAAAACGTCAAATACTATTGAAAGAATAGGTTCAAACAAAATCGTTAAAAACGGTGACAATAACAAAGTATATTTTAAACGTGGATAATGATAATTGATGATAAAACTTATATTTTAGAAGAAAAAAATTATGTCCCTGTTGAATGTATTAAAAAACAAATAGTTATAGGAAATACATTTAATAATAACATGAAACATTTTATTGGATGGAAACATAGATATAATGGTCATTATAAAAAAACAGCTGCGTTTACAATAAATGCAGCTGGTGTTGTTTATAAACATTTTGACCCAGTTTTTCAATCAAAGTATTTTGGTAAAATAGAATTAGACACAAAATCAATTATCGTATTAATAGAAAATGATGGTTGGTTAACAAGAAAAAATGATACTGATGAGTTTTATACTTGGAAAGGTGATATTTATAATGGTAGAGTTGTTGGGAAAACATGGAGAGGTAATCATACATGGGCTAACTATACTGATGAGCAATTTAATTCCTGTGTAAAGTTAGTTAGCGAACTTTGTGAGGAATTTTTTATTCCGAATATAGCTATGTCTCATAACACTAAAGTAGATGACTTAACTGATTTTAAAGGTGTTATTTATAAAAGCAATATTGAAAAATATTATATGGATGTAACACCAGCATGGGATTTTGAAAATTTTAAAAATAAAATTGAACAAATATAAAAAAAATGAAAGAAAATATTAACGAACACGACATGACAAAAAGAATGATGGATATCATCAGAAATAGTCAAAAAAGAATTATAAAAGAAGCTGATGAACCACAAGTCGGACCAACTCAACCACAAATAGTCCCAGGCGATGATTTACCAGAAGAACCAAAAATGGCTAAACCACCAAAAGATGGTCGTGAGCCATTGATTCAATTAGATAGCACATATATTGAGTTAGATAAAAATGACCAAAGAGTTAAAGATTTAGCTAAAAAATTAGAAGATATTGCTAATATAACAATTACTAGTGTTTATGTGTCAAAAAACAAAGACTTAGTAATCACAGGAGCTGCTTTACAATATCAAAATTCTGGTTTATATTTTACAATGGCTTTATCAAATAAAGATGTTGTTTCATCTAGTGAAAATGTTGAAGGTGATGAGGCCAATGAAATAATAAAAAAATTACAAGGTTTCTTAAAAAATTTAAGAGATGATGTTGCTGGTACAAAAGAATTTTTGTACGATGAAAAATTAGATAATAAAAAATAGAATTATGATAAGAAATAGAATAATATTAGCGTTAATAATCATTTTAGTGTTATGTCTTACATCCATTTATGGTTTGTTTAAATTATACGAAAATGAAAAAGCAGAAAGAAAAAGATTTAATGATAATTATGTTGCTGTGTTGACGGATAAATCTAGACAACAAGAATTAACAGCGAAAGAATTAGCTAAATTATATCCTAAGTATGATAGTTTAGCTAATACTTTAAGTATAAAAACAAAACAAATAACAAATATAATTGAAACTAGATATAGGTTTAGAGATTCAGTTGTTACAACTAGTATATTAAAAAAAGATAGTGTTTCTGAAAAAAGTTATTTCTCATTAAAAGAAAATTGTTATAAATTATCTGGATATATTAGAAAAGATTCAATAGCTTTTACAAACAAAGAATTTAATGACAATTTAACAACGTTCTTATATAAAGATTACGAGCACAAATACATATGGGGTTTATTTAAATTTAAACCATATTATACAGCAAAAGTTTATAGTGATTGTATGAAAGATACTGTGAGTGTATTAAATAATATTAAAATAAAAAAATAATGTTTTATGAATGAAAATGTTTCAACACCAAAAAATGAAAGTTCTATAAATAAAAAGAAAAATTATAGACAAAAAAGAAAAAATAAACCAACAGAAAAAAATGTGATTTTGTCAAAACCTTTACCAAAAGCTTATATAGAACAAAAAGAAAAAGAAATACCAATGTATGACCCATATACTGGCGAGCCTAACCCTTACTATGAAGAATTAACAGGTAAAAAAAACCCATTAACTATAAATAAAAGTGTTAATGTTAAAAAAGAACAATTAAAAAATCTAGTACCAGTAAATGTTGAGTATGGTAGAAAAAATAGATTTTTTGTTTTATTACCATCAAAAATTGGTATTGAACCATTTTTGATTAATAAAATAACTGGTCCAAAAATAAAACATGACTATGTTAAAATTTTTGGGCTTAAAACACCTATAAAAAAATATAGTGTTGAAGATGTTGAGATTGGTTTTAAATTTCAAATGTTTAAAGACACACTTAAAAGTTTATACGCTATCGCAAACGAAGGTGAATTTTTTGATTTTACTGTAGAAATTTTGGACTCAACATCAACAGCCTATCAAACTTGGAATTATTATGATTGTCTAATTAAGGAGATAAATGTTGAAGGGTTAAGTTATAATAACGATGATTTTATGAATTGTACCATAAAATTAGAAGTAGATAGATATGAAATAAAATAGAAATTATAATTATTAAATAAAAGCCCTAATTATAGGGCTTTTTTTGTTAATTTATTATATTTATATATAAAAGCAAAAAACCCAAAATGAAAAATAAAGTTAACGAAGATGTAACAAAAACGGAAGTTAGTAAACAAATAAAGGTATATATGGATAGTACCGAGTTTAAAAACAAAGTTGAAAAAATTGTTAAAGATAGGATTAAAAATGAAAAAGAGTTAGAGGACAAAATTGTCGATATAACTAAAAATGTGTTAACGCAATTATATAAAACTCTTTGGACTAAAAGAGCAACTTGGGTAAATAACCTGTCTAACAAAAACAATTAATTATATTATGAAAAAAATAAAAATAACTAAAGAACAATACAATAGGGTTACTAAATTATTAAACGAAGGGTTGCCAGAATTAAACCCTAAGAACCCTAGCAAAATTGATAAAAATTTTTATAATGCTACTAAGGGTGGAAACATTAAAAATATATCAGTTTCTGAAGAAAAAACGTCATATACAGATTTTAATGTTAAACAACCTATAAAAGGTCTTTCAACTTCTGTTCAAGGGAAATTTGGCAAACCAAACTCTATTACTGAAAACATAGACAATCTTAAACAAGAAACTTTAGAATTAATAAAATATCTTTACAGAAAAACTGAAGAGTTTTCACCATTCTGGGCCGAACATGATTTAACATATGACGATATATGCGATGCATTGGAATCAAAAGGTATTATTATTAAAAAAGATGGTAAATTTGAGTTATCTAAATCTTTAGGTAGTCCAGAAGAAGCTAAACAAGCTGTTGAAGATGAACTATCTAAAATGATTGGTAATAATGAAATTACAGAATACGATAATTATAATTACCCAATGGGTGCGGATGCCGATTCAAACGCTACGTGGAACCAGAAAAATAAGAATTATAGTAAAGCAACTTTGGATGTTAATAAGTTATCTTTTGAAGGTGAATGTCTTAATCGTATTGATACAATAGCAATATTAAGAAATAAAAAGAATAATGAGTTATATGTGCTAAATTATTATCAAGCCACAGAAGATGAATTAAATGAAATAGCATCAGAATTAGGTTATTTAGAAATAAAATATGGCAAACATGAAGATGATACTGAATACATTTATGATTGGGCTGATGATGAATTAGCGGAATTAACTGTTTTATCTGGATATGCTAGTAAAATAGAAAATGAAGCTAAAGAAGGGTTAGAAGCTTTTAATGATAACGTAGAATTAGTTAAAATAGATATTGAACTTAAAGATTTCTTATTGGAACTGTATTCATTAAATAAAAAATTTATTTCATGTTTTAAAAGTCTTTTACCAAATAATGATTCTGGACAAGATGTTAACGAAATGGAAGATAGTGAAATCAAACAAAGATTAGGTGAACCATTTAGACAACAACCTAGTGGTTATGAAGAAAAATCTCCAGAAGAAAAAGAAAGAATCAGACAAAGTTTAGCTGCAATAAGAGCAAAATCGCAAGCACAAGATATTGAAAGATTTAAACAAAGAGATTTACAAAATGCAATAGCTACCGCAAATGCTGAAGAAAAATTAAAAAATGTTGAACCAGAAATACCAGAGTTACCATTAAAACCAAAAGGACAATATAATATTTTTGGTGGTGTTGATGAGATGGCACTTGGTGGAGCTGGTGCAATGGGCGGTGTTGCTGCACCAAATACAGCGGCAAATTCTGGTCAATATACAACTGCTGTAGATTTAGGTGGTGAAGGTATTGTAAAAAGAAAAATGCCGAATGTAAAAGTTGTTAGAGAAAGTATGGAAGCTTCACCTAACACAACTGGTGAATACACAGCACCAGCTTTTAAAATGAAAAAGAATCATACAGATTTTGCTGAAACAAACCCAAAAGCTTTTCAAAAAACACAATGGTCTGGTGGTGGTTTTGTTGAATTTGATGATTGCACAAAATTAAACAATAACACAAAAGCTCAAAAAGGTGGGTGTAGTACTGGGGCAGTTGATAAAGTTGTTAAAATTAAAAAAACAAAAGGAAACGTAAATGCGCCTTCTTTATCTGAAAGTAAAATTTATGAAACAATTGCTAAAAAGACTGGTAAAACAATCGATGAAGTAAAAAGAATTATTGAATCAAAAAAGAATAAGTCTTAATACTTTATAAAAAACTAAGATATTTATAATAAAATCAATTAAAGATGGACAAAAATATAATAAAAAAGCACTTAACCCAAAAATTTGTTAACGAAGCAAAAGAGGAAACTAACACACCTGGAATATCGGTGACTAAAGCTACTCATACAAAATCTGGTGAAGAGAACAAAAAAGGTGTTAAAGATATGGATAAAGGTTTAGCTGATTATCAGAAATCTTTAGAAAAAGGTATGGAAACAACTAAAACACCTAATAAATTTAATTATGAGGGTGATAAGGAGATTGAATACCACAACCAAATGGAAATCATGAACGGTCAAGAAATGATTGAATATGATAGAGACCCAATTCAAGAATTCAAAGATAGAGCTAGAATGGCAATTGAAGGTGCACCAGAAATGGGTAACAGTCCAGAATGGGCTAACGTAGTACCAAAACAACAAGGCTTTACTGGTCCAGAATTCGGTAAAAATTTGGTAAAAAATGCTGAAGCTTCATTTAAAAAACGTATGGACGCTGAAAAAGGTATTATGAGTTTTGGTGACGATATTGAAGTAATACCAAAAAATTCAAAACCAATGGCTAGGTTCTCAGCATTAGCCGAAAATAAAGATAACAATAAATCACAAATAAAAGAATCAATGAAAAGACTTAACTTTAAAAAAGAATTTAATGGTGTAGGAAATGCACTTAAAATGATACCAGAATCATACAAAGTAGATAATAAAGTATTCGAAATGACTGATGGTGTTGAAAATTATAAAATACGTTGGGAAGGTAATTTAACTGAAGGTAAAGCAGTTGTTCTTGTAGCATCTGACAAAAACTTGGTTAATGAAGACATGCAAAAAATGAAACGCCTTATGGGTTATAAATCACAAGAAACTTTAGGTATTGTAAAAGGTAAAGCTAGATTAGACGAAAACAAAATGTTTACTGACATTTGGTCTAAAACTAAAAGTTTAATGGAGATGGAAGAAATTGAAGGTCAAGATGCTGAGAAAGAAGCTGAATTTGACAAAGCTGACGTTAAACACGCTGCTGAAGCTAAAAAACACGTTGAAGGTTCTGTATCATCTGAAAAAGGAACTAAAGCACCAGCACCTAAAACTGGTAATTTTGACGAAGTTAAAAAATCAGCACCAGAAGCTAAAAAACATGTTGAAGGTTCTGTATCATCTGAAAAAGGTACAAAAGCACCAGCACCTAAAACTGGTAACTGGGATGAAATTAATGTACCACAAGCTGCTGAAGCTAAAAAACATGTTCATATGGGTAAAGCTGGTATGAATGAAGGTATTCAATTAGGTGAATCATATTTTGAACCAATGGATGAAAACTTATACGAATATGGTGATGAACATGAAGTTGCTACTATTGATGCAGTTAAACAAATGGATTTAGATGAATATGGTGACGAACATCAAATCCCAACTGATGATGCTGTTAATCAAATGGAATTAGACGAATACAGTGATGAACATTCAGTATCAACAAAAGATGCTGTTAATCAAATGGAGGCTGGTGCTGAAGAAGTTGCTGATAAAATCAAATCAGTATTAGCACCAGATGAAGTTAAATACTTAATCCAAGCTTATCAACAAGGTGGTAAAGAAATGATAGCAAAAGAATTAGATGCTGTTACTGAATCACTTAATGAAAGTTTACCAGAACCACCAGCTGAAGGTGACTACGGTATGAGCCAAGGTGAGATAAAATTAAGACAAATTTTAGATAAACTTATAATGCGTGGTGCTATCGGTTCATTAGTTGGTATATTACCAGCGGCTATGACTGGCCATCCAGCTTTAGCGTTAGGTTTAGGTATCGCAGCGTTATCTGGTACGGCATTTAAAGATGCTGCTTGGTGGAAAAAGAATGGTCACCATTATGGGGCACAAAACAAATATGGTCTTAAATAACAAACAAACAAATAAAACAAAAAAAGGTACTCTAATCGGTACCTTTTTTATTTTACAATATTTATAAATAAAATTACTAATAAATTCAATAAAACCCTGGTCATAGCTGGGGTTTTTCATTTTATTTTAATATTTATTATTAAATGTTATAAGATGGATAAACTTAACAAAATTTATATTGGTATTGGTTCTGCAATCATGGTGTTTTACATTTTAACACATACATTTATAATGCTGGGTTACATTCCGTTATGTAAAGAAGTTATTACATTCAATTATATATCTATTGTATTATTTAGCATACCAGCGGTACTATTTGTTAGAAATTTCATAAAAAGAAGCAAGGAATCATCTAGATTAAATTATTATGCTAAACAATTAAATGAAACACTTATTCATCAATCACACAATCAATTATTTTATGAAGGTAATGTAGTTGATGGTTCTAAACACTTAACAAAAGAAGTTACTTTATCAACAAACGTTGATAGATGTTCAATATGGTTATTTAATAATGATAAATCAGCATTAACATGTAAACAACTATATGTTAAAAATGAAGATAAATGGTATAGTGATATTATTTTATATAAAAAAGATTATGAACCTTATTTTAATGCGTTAAGTGTTGACCCAATAATTGTAGCAAATAACGCATTAACACACCCATCAACAAAATGTTTCTTAGAGTCTTATCTTAAACCATTAGGTGTTAATTCAATGTTAGATGTGCCTATATTATATAAAGGAAAAGTGATAGGTGTTATATGTATTGAATCTTTTGAACCTAAAGAATGGCATAAAGTAGAAGTTAATTTTGCTGAAATGTTATCATCATTGTTTTCATTTATGTATTCAGTTAAAGAGAACAAAATAGTTGAACAAAATTTAATAGATTTTCAAGATTTTGTTAATGAAACAGCTTTAGTTTCAAAAACAGATAAACATGGTAAAATAATTTATGCTAATAAAAAATTTGCTGAAGTTTGCGGTTACACTAAAAGAGAATTATTTGGTAAAGACCATAGTATCGTGAATTCTGGTTTACAATCTAAAGATTTTTGGGTTAAAATGTATAAAAAAACCGTAAAAGATAGAAAAATATGGCATGATTTGGTTGTGAATAAAAGAAAGAATGGTACATTATACTACGTTGACACATACATTAAAGCTGATTTTGACCATGAAACAAACGAATTAATCGGGTTTACTTCAATAAGACAAGATGTTACAGAATTATATGAATCACTAAATGAGATAAATAAAAAGAATACTTATTTAGAACACGCTGCAAAGATTTTAAGACACGATATGCACTCTGGTATAAACACTTATATACCTAGAGGCGTTAGTTCGTTAGAACGAAGATTAACACCAGAAATTATTGAAGTTAATAAACTAGAATCCCCATTAAAAATGTTGAAGGAAGGATTAAAACACACACAAAAAGTTTATAAGGGTGTTTATGAATTTACAAATTTAGTTAAAAAAGATGCATCTTTATCAAAAGACTATTGTAATCTTAAAGAAATATTGTCTAATTTTTTAAAATCAACAGCTTATTATGGTCAAGTTAAAATATTAGATTTACCTAATCATGAAGTAAATGAATCATTATTTTGTACAGCCATTGATAATTTAATTAGAAATGGTTTAAAATACAATGATTCTAATAATAAAATTGTTACCATTTTTATGGAAGATGAAAACAATTTAATAGTACAAGATAACGGTAGAGGTTTAACCCAAGAAGAATTTGATACTTACTCAAAACCATATACCAGAAATAAAAATCAAAAAGAACCAGGCACAGGACTAGGTTTAAATATTTGTATTGCTATATTAAAAGAACATAAATTTAAAATATCATGTGAAAAAAATGAGATAGGTACTAAAATTAAAATTAAAATTAAATAGTTATGATAGATTCAATATTATTAGTGGATGATGAAGACTTATTCCACTTAGTTTTCGAAGATGCTTGCAGTCTTTTAGATATAACACTTTCATTACAAAGCGTGTCATCAGCTGATGAAGCTGAAAAAATGTTTAAAGAGTGGTATGAAAATAACAAAACAGATGAAAGACCAGAATGTGTTTTTGTTGATTTAAACATGATTGGGTCTAGTTTTGATGGTATAGAATTGGTTAGAAGAATAAATTTTGAATACGGTAATCATGTTATCATTGGAATTATATCTTCTAGTGATGAACCAGAAGAACAAGCAAAGGCTGTTAAAGCTGGTGCTCAATTTTGGATTGTTAAATCAGATGATATTGAACCTAGATTAGAAGAATTTAGAAAAGATTTTGATAAATATAAAAATGGTAAAACATCATTTAAAGTATATAAATAATGTTAAGTTTCGATAAAAAAACAATAGAACAATTAATTAAATTATATGAATCTAGAAGAATAGGTTTAGAAGGAAATATTGCCAAAATTATTGAAACTGATGATGAAGATTTTAAAAACTATTTGAAAATTTGTGTTGATAATGACAATGAAAATAGAAGAAAAAGATTAACTATTACAAAACAAGTACAAGCACAAAATACTGAATTAAAAAAAGCTAAAGAAGAAAACGAAAGAATAAATAATGAATTAAAAATAGCTTTAGAACAAACACAAGAAGCTAAAAAATTGGCCGAAAATGATTTAGATTTATTACAAAAAAGGACTCAATTTGAACTTATTGGGCTTATAGTTAAAATAGCTTTATCAATAATTATAGGTGTTGGATTAATAACAACTGCTATTTATATTTATATAATAACAATAGGTGGAGATTCAAAAATTATAGAAACTTCATGGAGTAATATGTTTGGTATTTTATTAACAAACAGTTTTAGTATAATAGGTACAATAATGGGTGTTAAATACGCCTCTGATAAAATAGAAAAAAAATAAAAACATGAGTTACACAAGAGAACAAATTAAAACGGCTGTTGAAGCTAAAGGTTATAAATGGTTTAATGATAATGATAATAAAAGTTACGATGTAAACATTGTTGGGGTTAGAAATGCATCAACAGGCAAAAAAGTAACTAATACATTTGATGACGTATTAACTATTTCATTTAAAGATGAAAAAGGTGCATGGCAATTTTATGCATGGGCAGCAACTACAGACCCAGGCAAAAAATCAATGTTAGAATGGAATAAAATGGGTATTACTGGTGGTTGCGCCAGATTAGTTGAAGGACAATATCGTAGTACTTGGATGATAGATAAACATCAAGGAAAATACGAAGCTTTATGTCAAAGAAATGGTAATGTAAAAGTGTATCGTGATTCTGATTTTGATTTAGAATATGATGAAAACAAAATAACAGAAGGTGTTTATGGTATTAATATACATAAAGCTGGGCAAGACTCAACATGGGTAGAAAACTGGAGTGCTGGATGTCAAGTATTTAAAAGAGTTATGGATTTTGATATATTTATGAAAATAGTTAAAAAAGCAGCTAAAATACATGGAAATTCATTTTCATATACATTATTAAATTCTAGTGATATTAAATAATCTTTATTTTTATATGTATTTTTTTATATTAATAAGAAAATGATGTAAAATGGATAACAAGTACGATAAACTTAGTTTCTTGGCATATATAAATAACCCTATAAGTAAGGAAAGCATAGCTATTATTTATGCTTCTAATAACATAAAATATGAAAAATGTGAGCTATATAGTGATTTTTCACAATCACTATTAATGTTAGCTTTTGATACATATATGGGTGATGATGTTATGACTATTGATGACCAAATAAAACATTTTAAGTGGTGTTGGGAAAAAATAGTTGATAATTTCAAAAAAGAAGGTATTTATTTTAAAAGTTCTAAATTATATAATTATTTTTTAGAATTTATGTTAGAGGTGTTTTATACTTATGATGGTAAAAAACCACATGATTATAATGATGTTGGTATATTAAAAATATGGAATGATATTTTTACATATGATAAACCAAAGACACAATCAGACATAGATACGTTAATTGAGATTTATAATATATTTGAAAAATCGTTGATTTTTTAATAAAAAATACGTTTTACTATTTATTTTTAATAATAATACATTAGTTTTGTAACATGAATACTGAAAGACTTTTTAACATTGTAATGGCTGAACTTTCAATCGATAAATTGAAACTAGAAAGCGAATTAGAAGACGCTATAAATTCAAAAGAACAATCTATTGATGTTAAAGTCATCACTATAAAAAATATTTTGGCTAAAATATCAGCCATTGAAAATAGTATTGCTAAATTTAGCAGTCTAATAAATAATAACAATAATAATAATCAAAAAGAAAAGTAAAAAATGGAAAAATTTGAAGAATTAAAAACGTTAATCGCTTCTATTGAAGATGATGCAACTAAATTTTACGAAAAAGGTAATAAAGCTGCTGGTGTAAGACTTAGAAAAGGATTACAAGAAATCAGAACATTATCACAAACTTTGAGACAAGACGTTTCATCTAAAAATAAGACAGCTAAAGCTGCTTAATAAAAATTAAAATTATGCTAATAGATATACTTAATAAAATATTATTAATACTCTTCTTCATGTCATGCCTAAATGTAATTAGACATGGTTATTATTTTATACAGGCGGTATTGACATCGACAGACGAAGAACCAAAAAAATATAAAATTTCTAATGTATCATTATATTTGTTGAGTTTATCTATTGCATATATTTTATCGGTAATTTTTACTGGTATAACAATTTAAAGTATAAACATTATGTCAAATATACAAAAAACATTAGATTCTTTACAGCCTTATGTTATTGGTATCCGTTATTTAGAAGGTACACCATTAGTAGACGCTGTTTTTAAAGAAGGCTGGACTATACCAGAAGAACCAACGGTTAAAAAAGTTAAAGGTAATGATGAATTAAATTATTACATGTTATATAGTGAAGTAAAAGGTGTTGGACTAGATGAATTATTACAATATGTTAAGAAAACAATTGATATAAACATTGAACGTGAAAAGAAACATGATTTACTTCGTGAAAAAGTCAATGAACTTAAAGAGTTTTTCAAAAAAAATAGTTTAGAAAAATTAAAAAGACTTAAATTCAGTTTTGCTGAAGAAGATTTAACACCTAAATTAAATGATTTTGATATCGATATTGATTCTTCTTATGAAGAAGAACCCATTCAAAAAACTAAAGAAGAAGAAGTAAAATCTGAATCACCAAATTATTCTGAAAATTTAGAAGAATATTCTAACCCTTATGAAGAAGAAGATGTTAAAATAACTAAATTAGAAAAAGAAAGGTTTTTAGATGAAAATGGTAATATTATTGAACTATCTGAAGAAGAACTTGAAATGATTGAAGAAGAAGAAAGAGCAAAAAGAAATATTCAATATTTAAAGTCTAAAAAACAAAATGATAAAGTAAAAAATATTTCAAATAAAGTAGAATTACCACCTAGGTAAAACTAATTGTAATATATAATTTTTAAACAAAAATAACCCTTTTTTAAAAGGGTTTTTTTATTTTTTTAAATATTTATAATAAAACATAAATGAAAAATTTTATTAAACATAAGTTGTTAGAATATCTAACAATTGTTGATGAATCAAATATAGTAACAATAGATAAAATTTCGCCAGATGCTGACGAAATAACTAGAAATATTGTTTTCCCTGTTGCAAAGTCATTATATCGTGGTATAAATAAATTAAAAAGAAAAGATTATGAAGGTTTAACTAACGATGAAAAAACAAACATAGAAAATTTTTTCCCTAATATGATTGATGACGAAACAAAGGGTTGGAAGAGAGGTTTTAAACATACTGAAGGATATGTTAGACCAGAAAAGTTCTTTAAAATTTACAATGTTAAAACATTAGATGGTAAAAATAAAAAAGTTTCTGTAGGTTTTTTTTACGATAAAAAATCAGATGATATTGCTTATTTTGAATCAGGTAATTATGGTATAGCTATAAACTTAGCAAAATTAAACATGAATAATTTGAATCAATTAGAATCAACTATTAGACATGAATTAGTGCATTCAGCTGACCCAAAAGTTACCAAAAAAACATTAAGAAAAAGAATAGAGAAAAAAGAAAAAGAATACGATAAATTACCTTATGAGTTTGATGCTTTTACGCATGAATTCATTACCACAATTCATAAAAACATTTCTATGATTGATGATAATAATGAAATTAAAGATACTTTAATCATTAATTTATGGTCAATTATAAATGATTTAAAAAATGGTTTTTCGGCAAACTTATTATATAGAGAACATTATAATAACGCTATCATTAGATTATTTAGTGAAAACGGTGTTACGTCTAAAAATATTAAAGGGCTTAGAGACAACTATTATCAATTCTTAGTGACTGTTCAAAATTGGGCATCTAAACCAACCTTATTCGATAGATTCGTTAAAAGATTGGTTAGATATGTCCCATATAAAAATTAATCTTGTTTAGCAAAAGCTCTTTCAAAAGCTTCTTGAACTGTGTGTATTAACCAAACACCAGCAGCAGATAACAAACCATTAAAGAAAACGATTAAGTAAGGGTTATCCAAGCCTAAACTACCCATAGGGGTTAATTTACCATATCCAAAATGCAACATAATTGCAGATATAGCAAAACCCATCCATGTACCTAAACACATAAAACATGTGAATAATTTGTGAATACTGTAACCACCAGTACCAATTTTAGCTAGAAAGTTTCTCCAACCTTCAAATACGGAACCATAAATCATGTTATTACACGCACCGTAACAAATAAGAATAAAAATCAATGTAATCATAAGTTTTTTGTTTCAAATATAGTGAATATAGCGTATAATGTCAATATTTATATTAAAATAGTAAAATATGAAAACACTTATAAAAAATTTATTAAAAGAAGCTATAAATGATTTTATAATAAAATGTGAAAACCAAGAATGTGGTTGGTCATGGAAAGCATCTGAATCAGATAAGTCTGATTTATATGTTTGTCATAAATGTGGGCATGATAATGAACCAGCTTATGATGATGACACACTTAACGAATCTGAAGACGTACAACTAGTTGCTGGTGTACTTATTAAATGTCTTAAAACAAATCGTGTGTTTTTATTATTAAGAAACGACCCAAATCCTAAATGGGCTCTTATGTCTGGTGGTATGGATGAAGGTGAAAAACCAGTTGATACGCTAAGAAGAGAGATAGGGGAAGAACTACAAATAGATGCATCAAATATTCAATTTGAATACGATAGAACTGAATATATACCAGAGAAAAATAGGGAATTTTATTATTATAAAGGCTTTACAATGTCAGAATTTAAACCTAAATTAGACCATGAAAACCTTAATTACGGATGGTTTTCAAAGGATAAAATACCAACACCTTTATATAAGGGTTTAACAGAAAAAATAGCTAGAATATGAATGATAAAATGTTAAATAGAGAAATTAACCAAGCCAATAACGAGATGTTGAATGAAAAGTATAAAACAGCTTTGAAAAAAGTACAACTAATTAATGAAATTAAATCTGGTTTGGGTGAGGAAATAAAAAAGAATTCTAACAAGGTTAAAATTATAGAAAAATCTTGGTATGAACGGTTTATGATTAAATTAAAAAAAATATTTACAAAATTTTAAATGGATTACAATAAATTAATAAAAACAGTTTCTGAAATATTTGAAAATGAAAATATTCAAAAAAATGGTTTAATTTTAACTTATCAATTAACACCAAAAAATCATAAAGCAATGACAGAAGAATTGTTTTATAAATCAAATCCACCATCAGCAACTTGTGTTTATACAGATGAATTTGAAGTTGAAATAGGTGGTATATTGGTTAAATTTGTTAAAAAAATAGAAGAATAGTTAGGTTTTATTTTTATTATGTTGTACATTTGTGAAAAAAAGTATGGCAAAAGAAAAGAAAACACTAGAAGATTTCGGTGACTATGAATTAGTTGCTGGCTTAGATGAAGTTGGACGAGGCTGTGGTGCTGGTCCAGTTGTTACTGCTGCTGTAATAATGCCAAAAGGGTTTAAATCCCCATTAATTAGAGATTCAAAAAAACTATCTCCAAAACAAAGAGAAGAAGCGTATAAATTAATAATGGATAACGCCATCTCAATTTCATGCCAAGCTGGTTCAGTTAAAGAGATAAATGAAATAGGTATAAACCCATCAACATTCAACACTATGTATAAATGCTTAGATGAGTTATCAGTAAACCCAGAACACATTCTTATTGATGGTACAGTATGGACAAAACGTGATAAAGATGTTGATGTAACACTTGTACCAAAAGGCGATGATACATATACATGCATAGCAGCAGCTGCTATTATAGCAAAAGTAAGACGTGATGAATACATGTGCAAATTACATTCAATTTACCCACAATACAATTGGTGTGTTAATAAAGGATATTTAACACCAGACCATATTGAAGCACTTAAAAAACATGGGCCAAATAAGTATCATAGAAAAAAATATGTAAGAAATTTTGTATAATTAAAAAATTATTATTACATTTGTTGTATAAAAATATAAATAAAATGAAAAAGATAGTAATAATTATATCGTTAATTGGATTATTTGTAGCGTGTAAAAAAAATCCATTAGAACCTATAACACCTGGAAGTTATAGTCTTGCACCTACTAAAGAAAAAGACACAACTACTTGGGTTTGGCAGTATGTTGATAGCGGTGTTTTACCTAGTTGGGGTAATGTGTCAAAATATAATGAATTAGTCGGTACAGTATGGGTGTTAAAAAAAGTGGTTACAGATTTTGCTACATCATATCCAAATGATACTATAAGATTTGTTGATAACACGTTTTATACTATAAACAATAAAGCGGTGATACCTTATCAGTTTAGTGCTGGTGTTGGAACAACTAGTAAAACATTAACTCTTAATTATTTTTATCCATTTGGTAGTGGTCATTACAGTGGTCAATTAAGTCAAAACTTTGTAACTGATGGTGTTATAAATAATGCTGAATTTAAAAATATTGAAACGACTAACGGTTTAGTTAGGGCTTGGTTTGAAAAAATATAAAAAAAATTAAAAAAAAGTTGGCAAAATAAAAAATAGTTAGTATATTTGCCTTATAAAAAAATAAAAACATGAACACATTTTTAAAAGCGATGCAAACAGAAGATTCGTTAACTGAAAACGGAATGATAACTAACTCGTCATCATTAAATCACTGTGTTGATTTGTTTTTCCAAATTGGAGCGATGAGAGGTCAAGATAAGCAAAGACTTATCAATGTGTTTACAAAAGCATTTGCTGAAAACCCATTACATGCAATGAAATTGTTATTTTGGGCTCGTGATGTAAGAGGTGGTGCTGGAGAAAGACAAATCTTTAGAGATATTGTTACTTACTTGGCTGAGAACCGTACAGAAACATTAGGTAAGAATTTACATTTGTTTAACGAGTTTGGACGTTGGGATGATTTACTAACTCTTATTGGTACGCCATTACAAACTAAAGCGTTAAACATCATATCTGATGCGTTGGATAGAAAAGATGGGTTGGTGTCTAAATGGATGCCAAGACCAAATGTATCTAATCGTGAGAAAAAAAGATGGGCGAATGTTTTAAGAAAACATTTAGGTTTAACACCTAAAGAATACCGTAAATTATTAGCAGAAAACTCTAATACTGTTGAGCAATTGATGTGTGCTAAAGAGTTCTCTAAGATTGAATACTCTAAATTGCCATCAAAAGCAATGAGTGATTACATGAAAGCTTTCTCTAAAAACGATTTAGGGCGATTCCAAGCTTACTTGGCTTCACTTGAAAAAGGTGAAACTAAAATTAATGCTGGTGCAGTGTATCCTTATGATATTGTTAAAAATATGAAACAAGGTAATGCTAGAGGTGCAAACGAGCAATGGAAAGCGTTACCAAACTACATGGAAACAAATAAAGAATTTGTTTTACCAGTGGTTGATGTTTCTGGTTCGATGTCGTGTCCAGCTGGTGGTAATGCTAATGTTACGTGTATGGATGTGGCAATCTCATTGGGGTTATACATCTCTGAAAGGAACGTAGGACCTTTCCAAGATGCTTTTGTTACTTTCTCTGAAAGTCCATCGTTACAAATATTAAAAGGTTCTTTAAACGAAAGATATGACCAATTATCTTGTGCTGATTGGGCTATGTCAACAAACTTGGAAGCTGTTTTTAATTTAATACTTAAAAAAGCTAAACAATCTAACGTTCCAGAAAACGAAATGCCCACAATGATTTTAATTTTGTCAGATATGGAATTTAACCAAGCCGTTAGTCGTAGAGGTGGGTTCAGTATAAGTGCACAAAAGATGATTGATGAAAGGTATGCAGATGCTGGATATAAAACTCCAAAAGTTGTATACTGGAATATTCAATCTAGAGGTGATAATAATAAACCAGTACATTTTGATACAAATGGTACAGCGTTGGTATCTGGTTTTTCACCAGCATTGTTAACAAACTTGTTAGCTGGTAAAGATTTATCACCAATATCTATGATGTTGAGTGTTATCAACTCAGAACGTTACTCACAAGTAATAATATAAGATTATAGGGTGTAATAACCCATATTTATTAAAATGTTTATATAAAAAGATGTATTCTGCAAGCTAAAAAAAATACAATTAATATAACTTGAGAAACAACCCTAAAATTAATACCTTCGGGAGGTTTTAGGAATCTTAGGGGTCAAAACCTAAACAAAAACATTGACTCTTCTTTATCGAGTTTAGAAGGTTAAAACTACTCCCACATCTTGTTATAAACTAAATAAAAAAGCCCTTTAGGGGCTTTTTTCATTTATATGCTTTACAATGTAAAAAAAAATCGATAAATTTATTTATAATTTAAAAATAACAAGATATTTAAGAAAAACGAATGAAAAAAATCGTAGTAAAAGAAATCGATAGATTTAAAAGTAGTGTTTTTGGTGGTAAAACTGTATCAGAATATTTGATATACCTTAAAATGAAACAAGATGGTAATGAAATAACATTAAAAGGTTATACAGAGCTTGGTGAACATAATAAAAAAGCCAGAATTGATGAATTAATATTAGAGCATTTTGTGACAAATGAAACACTTGATATTATAAATAAAAATGAAATAATCGAAGAAATTAGTTTCTTAGAAAAATATTAAAAATTAAAATATGAAAGAAAGTTATCCATTAATCATAGTGTTTTATTTAGACGCTGAAATGATGAAAATTAAAGAAATTATCCAACCATTTGCTGATTCAGTTAATACTATGTTGGCACATAAAAACGCCAACGCTATGGCATTCTTTATCCCCACAAAAGGTGAAGAAAGAGTTGAATGTATTAATCCATCTATTGTAGCAGAAGCTGATATGGCTAAAATAAACGCTATGGTAGAAGATATTAAAAAAAGTTTTGCTATTGGTGAAGAACTTAACGTTGACGATGTTGACATGACTGATGAAGAAATTGTGGAAGAACTGGCTAAAATATCTCAAAGCTTAAATAAAAAACCATGTGATTGTGGTAATAACTCAGATGGTAAATGTAAATGTAATGACTAAAGAAGAAAAAGCTAGATTATATGATGAGTATCTAAGACAAAGTGATAAACTGCAAAGGGAAAATTCAAAAATAAAATCAGAATACGTAATAAACATACCAGAAGATGTTGAGCAAAGAATTTTAGAAAATAACGTTAAAATAGCCGAATTGGTTAAAAAATTAGAAAAACTTTTTATTGATTAATATGGAAACTAAATGGAATGATAAATGGAATTATTATGGTTGGAAAGAATACCTAGATATTACACCAGAGCGTGATACTATGCAAAAAGATTGGGATAGCACATTACTAACCAAAATAAACCAAATGAGAAATAATATATTATCAGTTGTTGAAAAAACTGATATTGGTATATCAGTTAATAGTAACCTATACAACATGTTGATAAATAATTTACCATTTAAAGGTGATAAAGATGGTGTTACATATATTGGTAGACTTTCAGTTAATATTGATGAAACATTGGCTGATGATAAAATATATGTCTACGATAAAAACAATGAAGAAAACGTTGGTGAAATACTAATTGATTTTGTTTCTGAGACACGTAATTAAGGTCTAGTACTAGTCCTTCTTATTTTGGTGTAAGGCCAGCCAGTTTCTTCATGTATAATATCATACATTCTACCAATAGTAGCTGGCGTGGCTGTACCCATAAACATAAGTGTTTTAATCTTTTGTTTTTTAACAATTTTTGCCAAAGTATGATGTAATCTTTGAGCATCTTCTAAATTCTTACAAATTACCATATCAAATTGGTTTTCATTATAAATAATGACTTTATTGTGAACAACAATAATTTGTTTAACCATTTTTTTAGAATGAGCACCAATCATTAATCTTTTAACTATTTCTTTAATAGTTGGTCTTTCTTCTTCTTTATAACCATATAGATAAAAAGTTTCTTCTATTTCATATTCATCACTAGTTAAAACAGTCCAATCACCTAAAGGTTTTTCAGTGTATAATTTACCATAAGCGTCTCTAAGTATTCTAAATGTATCAGTTTCTTCAGTTGGTTTAGTAACACAAATTTCGTATTTTACTTTTTTTATTTTATTTGTGTTTAAAAATTTTTTAGGGAATAACACTTTATTTTCTTCTCTTAATTTATGATAATTAAGAAATGCCGTTTCCTTCGTTTTACATTTGTGTAATGTTTTCTTATATTTACCATTTGAGGTTAGTATTACCCTATAAATCATAAAAAGTTGTTTTTAATTATAAAAATAAGTAAATTTGTAAAAAAATAAATATTTAGCATGAGCAAAAGAGATTATTATGAAGTACTAGGTCTAAAAAAGGGTGCTACAGCTGATGAAATTAAAAAAGCTTATAGAAAGTTAGCGAAAGAGCATCATCCAGACAAAGGGGGTTCAGAAGATAAATTTAAAGAAATTTCTGAAGCCTATGACACTTTATCAGATTCTGATAAAAAAAATAATTATGATAGATTTGGTCACTCTAATGGCGGCCAACAACAGGGTAACCCATTTGGAGGGTTTAGAAATCCTTTTCGTGGTGGGTTCGCTGGTGGTTTTTCTGGTGGGCCCCAAAATAGAGTTGGAAGTAATATGTCATTATTGATAAAACTGACACTTGAAGAAATTTATGCTGGTGTTAAAAAAACATACAAATATACCAGAAATGTAAAATGTGGTACTTGTAATGGTCATGGTGGTGAAGATGTTGTTGATTGTCTTGCTTGCGATGGTAGTGGACACATTGTTAATGTATTCAACACCCCAATGGGTCAAATACAACAAGTTATGACATGTAATTCTTGTAATGGTATGGGTAAAACATATACCAAAAAATGTGGCACTTGTAATGGTCATGGATTGGTTGATAGCGTTGAAAATGTGGAAGTAGATATACCATCTGGTGTTATGGAAGGTATGGTCTTTGTTATGGAAGGTAAAGGTCATGGTGTTAAAGGTGGTAGTGAAGGTGATTTACATATAAAGATACATGAATTACCTCATAAAATATTTACTAGGTCTGGTTCTGATTTAAAAATGACTTTAAAATTATCTTACCCTCAATTAATATTAGGTGATAAAATAGATATAGACACTATTGAAGGTGGTAAAATAAGAGTTACCATACCAGAATATAGTGATGTTGGTAATAACCTTAGAATACCTTTTAAGGGTCTTAAAACTTTTGGTAAAGACAATAGAGGCGATGTTTTAATAACATTAGGTATTGACATACCAAAAAATTTAAATGATGATACTAAATCTTTAGTTATTGATTTGAAAGAAAAATTAACTAAAAATGTTGCAACGCAACAAACTAATTAGTATATTTGTAATAAATAAAAAAAAAATAACATAAATTAAAATTCTATTATGGCAAAGTACGAAGAAGCGTTTGAAGACACGCAAGACCTTTACAATCAAGTTATTAATGATATTGGTTTAAATAATTACATCAATATTACGGTTTTGGTTAATAACAGAGCAAAAGAAATTTTCAAAGTTAATAAGGCAAATGAATTATTAAAGTATAGAACTGGTGATGATATTATCATTGTTTTAAACGAGAAAATTTTCGAACAATTAACACCAGAACAAAGAAGAATTGTTGTTGAAGAATCATTAGCTAGTATACATTATGATACTGAAAACGATAAATTAGTTATATCAAAACCAGATGTTGTTACATTTAGTGGTGTTTTATCTAAACATACATTCCAAACTTGGGACACACTTAGAGAATCAATTAAGACTCTTTATGAAGTTGAGAAACAAGCTGAGGATGAAGCAGCAGCTAATGCTAAAGCCTCTAAAGCATCTAAAGCAAAAGCATATTAATGACCAGAGAAGAGATATCTGAAATAAATGAAGAGGCGTTACTAATCGATGGATTTGATGATGCTATAATAGGCATGGCCGAGAGGATTAATCTCGGTCCAGTTGTCGCCTATGACGAAGAAAAAATAATCGAAATACTTATTAGTCAAATGGAATTAGAAGATACTAAAGGGTTATCTGAAGATGAAATAATTGATGAGAAAACGATAATGGCGATTGAGTATTTTGAATATAACATTAAAGGTGCGTGGATGGGAGAAAACACACCAGTATTTATTACAAAAAAATTTTTATGAATTTAACTAACGAATTTAAAGATTATGCTATTAAGCATATGGGAATTTCATCGATGGAATTTTACCAATGGGAACAAATGCAAGAAAAATTGTATGGTGCAAATGCATCACTTATGGTTCCTTCTGCATCATTAACACCTTACATTCTAGAAGAAAGAGAATTGAGGGTAACACAAAAATAAAAAATATTTAAAACATCTTTACTTTTCTAATGTTGGACATATTTATTGATAAAGATAAATATGGGATACATTTATATGTTAATTGATAAAAGAAACGGTAGAAAATATGTTGGTAAACATAACGGTAATAAAGATTATTATTGGTCGTCAGGTTTAATACCTAATAGGATTGCTGAAAAATATGGTAAAGAAATATTTGATAGGGTAATTTTAGAAGATAATATTGACGATATTGATTTGCTTAACTCAAAAGAAGAATATTATATAAAAGAATATAATACATTAAAAGAAGGTTATAATATGACGCTTGGTGGTGATGGTGGTGGTCATTGGATTTATAGTAAAACTAAAGAGGAATTAGACGAAATAAGAAATAAAAAATCTAACAAACTTAAAAATAGAGTATTTACTGATGAAACTAGGAGAAAAATGAGTGAATCTGCAAAAAATAAAATATTTACTGAACAACATAAATTAAATATTGGTGAAGCTGTTAAAAACCGAGGTGGTATACCACACACTGAAGAAACTAAAAGTAAACTTTCAAAGATTATGAGTGGTCGTAAAAATAGTGACCATTCTAAATATATGTCTGAAAATAACCCAAAAGCTCAGAAAGTTTCAATAAATGGTATTATATATGATACTATTAAAATAGCTGCTAAAGAACTTAATATGAGTAGGAGTTCAGTTAAATATAGGTTAAATAGTAAAGATGATAAATATAAAAATTGGTATAAATTATAAATTATAAAAAAAAAATAAAGATGGAAAATTACGGAAAAATAGATTTCTATAATGAATTTAAAAATTACGCTATGAATCATATGGGTATTAGTAGTATGCAATTATATTATTGGGAACAATTACAAGATAATATATATAATTCTACTAAAGTGTTTGGTAGTATGACACCTATGATTCTAGAAGAAAGAGAATTGAGAGTAACACAAATGTCAGTTTTCGATAGATTGATGATGGATAGGATAATTTGGTTAGCTGGACCAGTAAATGATAGAATGAGTACTGTTGTACAAGCTCAGCTTATGTTCTTAGATAACTTAGAACAAAAAGATATTACTTTACATATCGATAGTCCAGGTGGTTCCGTAAAGTCTGGTTTATCAATAGTTGACGTTATGGATTATATTACTTCTGATTGCATAACAATAAACACTGGTATGGCTGCAAGTATGGGAAGTATCTTGTTAGGTGCTGGAACAAAAGGTAAACGTTATTCTTTAAGGTTTAGTAGAGTAATGTTACACCAAGTATCAACTGGTGCACAAGGTAACATTCAAGATATTAGACGTTCAATTGCTGAAGGTGAAAAATATAACGAATTGTTATTTGGTTTGTTAGGTAAATATACTGATAAAGACCCAAAACAAGTTATGGAAGATGCTAGTCGTGATTTATGGTTAAATTCTGATGAAGCTTTAGCTTATGGTATTGTTGACCATGTAATTACGTCAAAAACTACAAAAGGTAAAAAATAATTACAAAAATACTTGCAATTTATAAAAAATGTTTGTACATTTGTAATAAGAAAATAAATAATGTGGGTTTTTTAATGAAAACCCACATATTTATAAAAAAAATATGAATACTATAAAATTTAAAAATAATTCGATTTTCTTAAATTATGAAAATGAGACATTAGAATTTTCTAAATCGTCAAAAAATTATAATGTTTTTATTAAATTCAACGGTGAAGTTTATTATTTAGTAAAATAAAAGACACGTTCTTTAATTTATGGGGGTACAAAGGTATTGACTAAATATAGTCGTAGGTAGTAAGCATGTAGTGCTAGATTGGAAGCACTTTAAACTGTCTATTAAAATTTGAATTGACAACGATTTATTCGTATCAGAAAATTTCCTAGATGAAGCGACATTCGTTTCTAACGGAGAGCTTGCAGTAGCCTAAT